>ENA-ORCV01000049-ORCV01000049.1-marine-metagenome-genome-assembly--contig:-NODE-49-length-289249-cov-10.869189_pt1 | contig 289249 bp, 274 predicted proteins | sample MGYA00237779_ERZ508509 | MGnify/ENA primary metagenome ERZ508509 (study PRJEB26180, sample SAMN06268772) | marine metagenome | isolation source: Bioluminescent Bay, La Paraguera, Puerto Rico | place... | reverse complement strand
GCGCCGATCGCGATGGAAGACGGCCTGCGCTTCGCCATCCGCGAGGGCGGCCGCACCGTCGGTGCCGGCGTCGTCGCCAAAATCATTGAATAAGGAATCGACGTGGCTACTAATCAGAATATCCGCATTCGCCTGAAGGCCTTCGATCATCGGCTGATCGACAACTCGGCTCGGGAAATCGTCGACACGGCGAAGCGCACCGGCGCCACGGTTAAGGGCCCGATCCCGCTGCCGATGAAGAAGGAGCGCTTCACGGTGCTGATCTCGCCGCACGTGAACAAGGACGCCCGGGACCAGTACGAGATCCGGACGCACAAGCGCCTGATGGACATCGTCGACCCGACGGACAAGACGGTGGATGCGCTGATGAAGTTGGAGTTGCCTGCTGGCGTTGACGTCCAGATCAAGCTGAACTAAATCAACAAGTTAGCGCTGCCCCCGTGGGGCGGCAGTTTTTTTCCGCAAAGCGCTTGTATTCGGCCCGCCGGTAGGTAAAATGGCGGGCTCGCTGGATCTGGCCGGGCCGGGAGTCGGCCGGATTCGCAGGGAAAGTGCCAGGGGGCCCAGGCTCCGCGGTACTGGATATTCAGGTCGCCAGGCAACCGAGGGCGACACGGCAAATCCCGGAACCGCCGGACCGGACAGATGACCGGGCCGGAACGTTGGGTCAGCTGCTTAAGCTTTAGAGAACATGAAGTTCTTAGGCGTAGCTGGCCCTTTCGCGTGTCTGGAACACGCGGCAACCCGCGCGACGACGCCACCCGTGCACGGCACCGGGGTGGCCGATGCGCGCCGATACAGCCGGGGTCAATCGTAATCCCGGCGGTGAAAACAGATTTTTTGAGTTTGGCGCTGGCCAATCGAAGTCAGCGTGGAGTTGGAACATGACGATGGGCCTTGTAGGCCGCAAGTGCGGCATGACGCGTGTCTTCACGGACGACGGAATTTCCATTCCCGTTACCGTGATCGAGGCGCAACCGAATCGCGTGACGCAGGTGAAGACCGTCGAGACCGACGGCTACCGCGCGTTGCAGGTCACGGCCGGCAGCCGCCGCGCTTCCCGCGTGGCGAAGTCGCAGTCCGGTCATTTCGCGAAGGCGGGCGTCGAGGCCGGCGACGTGGTCAGCGAATTTCGACTCGATGACGGCGACGACGCGGCCTACGAGCTCGGCCACGAGATCAAGGTGGACCTGTTCGAGGCCGGCCAGAAGGTCGACGTGATCGGCACGTCGATTGGTAAGGGCTACGCCGGCACGGTGAAGCGCCACAATTTCCGCACCCAGGACGCCACGCACGGCAACTCGCTGTCGCATCGCGCGCCGGGTTCCATCGGACAGAACCAGTCGCCGGGGCGCGTCTTCCCGGGCAAGAAAATGTCCGGTCACATGGGCAACGTGCGCCGCACGGTGCAGAACCTCGTCGTCGTGCGCGTCGACGCTGACCGCAACCTGCTCCTGATCCGTGGCGCCGTTCCCGGCTCGAAGGGCGGCAGCGTGATCGTGCGCCCGGCCGTCAAGACGAGGGGTTGAGAGTCGTGACGATGAAACTGAAACTGGCAGACAAGGGTTCCGTCGACGTCGCGGAGACGGCGTTCGGCGCCGCCTTCAACGAAGCATTGGTGCACCAGGTCGTGACGGCCTACCTCGCCGGCGCGCGCGCCGGCACCAAGGCCCAGAAGAACCGGGCGGCCGTCCGCGGCGGCGGCACCAAGCCGTGGCGCCAGAAGGGCACCGGCCGCGCCCGCGCCGGCACGATCCGCAGCCCGATCTGGGTCGGCGGTGGCCGTACGTTCGCCGCGAAGCCGCGCGACTACAGCCAGAAGGTGAACAAGAAGATGTACCGGGCGGCGCTGCGCTCGGTGTTCTCGGAGCTGATCCGCCAGGAGCGCCTGGTCGTCGTCGAGTCGCTCGAGCTCGAGGCTCCGAAGACGAAGCTGCTGGCCGGCAAGTTGAAGGACATGGGCCTCGACAACGTGCTGCTCCTGAACGAGGCGTTCGACGAGAAGCTGTTCCTGGCTGCGCGCAACCTGCAGAACGTCGGCGTCTGCGATGCGGCCTCCATTGACCCGGTCGTGCTGATCCGCTTCGAAAAGGTGTTGATCACGCTGCCGGCGCTGAAACTGATCGAGGAGCGCCTGTCATGAGCCGGGCTATTCGCGAGGAAAGGTTGGCGGCGGTCATTCGCGGCCCGCATCTTTCGGAGAAGGCGCACATCGCCGCCGAGAACAACCAGGTCGTACTGCGGGTCCGCCGGGACGCAACGAAGACCGAGATCCGGCAGGCCGTCAAGTTGCTCTTCGATGTCGACGTATCGGACGTGCAGGTCGTCAACGTGCGCGGCAAGACCAAGCGCTTCGGCCAGACCTTCGGTCGCCGGTCGGACTGGAAGAAGGCCTACGTGACGCTCGCGGACGGAAGTTCGCTCGACGCGATCATGGGCGCGGAATAAGGGTTAGCGATCATGTCACTGCATAAAGCAAAACCGACCTCCGCCGGGCGCCGTTTCGTCGTCGGCGTGAAGACGGCCGAACTGCACAAGGGCAAGCCGCACTCGGCGCTCGTCGGCGGGAAGAAGTCGAAGGGCGGCCGGAACAACAACGGGCGGATCACGGTTCGCCACCAGGGCGGTGGCCACAAGAAGCTCTACCGTGCGATCGATTTCAAGCGCGACAAGGACGGTATCCCGGGTGTCGTTGAGCGCCTGGAGTACGATCCGAATCGGAGCGCGCACATCGCGTTGATCAAGTACGCGGATGGCGAGCGCCGTTACATCCTCGCGCCCAAGGGGCTCGAGCAGGGCGCGCCGGTCATCAGCGGCGAGGAAGCCGCGATCAAGCCGGGGAACGCACTGCCGCTGCGGTCGATCCCGGTTGGTACCGTGATCCACAACATCGAGATGCGGCCGGGCAAGGGCGGCCAGCTCGTCCGTTCGGCGGGCGGCTCGGCACAGCTCGCGGCCCGCGAAGGCGCCTATGCGACGATCCGGCTCCGCTCGGGCGAGATGCGCAAGATCCACACGGACTGCCGCGCGACGATCGGCGAAGTCGGTCACGGCGAGCACAACCTGCGCAAGCTCGGCAAGGCCGGTGCGAAGCGCTGGCGCGGCGTGCGCCCGACGGTGCGCGGTGTTGCCATGAACCCGGTCGATCACCCGCACGGCGGTGGTGAGGGCCGTACCTCGGGCGGCCGTCATCCGGTCAGCCCCTGGGGCAAGCCGACCAAGGGCGCGAAGACGCGCGGGAACAAGCGTACGGACGGCATGATCGTTCGCCGTCGCAAGCGCAAGAAGTAAGGACAGATACCGATGCCACGTAGTGTGAGAAAAGGCCCGTTCGTCGATACGCATCTGGCGAAGAAAGTGGCCGAAGCCAACAAGGCCAACGACCGCCGGCCGATCAAGACCTGGTCGCGACGTTCGATGGTGTTGCCGGACATGGTCGGCCTGACGATTGCCGTGCATAACGGGCGTCAGCACGTGCCGGTGCTGATTTCGGAAAACATGGTCGGCCACAAGCTGGGCGAGTTCGCGGTAACCCGTACGTTCCGCGGCCACTCCGGCGACCGCAAGACCAAGTAAGGCGAGGGAGACAGGTCATGCAAGTTGCAGCAACGCTCCGGTATGCGCGCATCTCGCCGCAGAAGTGCCGGCTGGTGGCCGACGTGATCCGCGGCAAGTCCGTGGACGAGGCCCTGCGTGTACTGACGTTCTCGCCGAAGAAGAGCGCCCGGATCGTCAAGAAGATCCTGGAGTCGGCGATTGCGAATGCCGAACACAATCATGGCGCGGACATCGACGAGCTGAAGGTTGCGACGGTCGAGGTGAATGAAGCCCCGACGTTCCGCCGCTACCGGGCGCGCGCGAAGGGCCGCGGTGCGCGGATCATCAAGCGCAACAGCCACATCACGATCAAGGTAGGCGACGAGTAAGCATTATGGGTCAAAAAGTACATCCAACCGGAATTCGTCTCGGCATCGTCAAGGACTGGGCGTCCAAGTGGTACGCCGATTCCAAGACGTTTCCCGAGTACGTCGCCACTGACCACCAGCTTCGTGTCTTCATCAAGAACAAGCTGAAGGATGCATCGGTGAGCCGCATCGCGATCGAGCGCCCGGCCAAAAAGGTCAACATCACGATCTTCACGGCACGCCCGGGTATCGTCATCGGTAAGAAGGGCGAGGACATCGAGAAGCTGCGCTCCGAGGTCTCGGCGATGGTTGGCATGCACATCAACGACGTGCGAATCAACATCAACGAGGTTCGCAAGCCGGAGCTGGATGCGCAGCTCGTTGCGGAAGGTATCGCGCAGCAGCTCGAGCGCCGTGTCATGTTCCGCCGCGCCATGAAGCGCGCCGTGACGAACACGATGCGCGTCGGCGCGGAAGGTATCAAGGTCAAGGTCGGCGGCCGTCTGAACGGCGCGGAGATCGCGCGTTCCGAGTGGTATCGCGAGGGTCGTGTGCCGCTGCATACGCTGCGCGCCGACATCGACTACGGCGTGGCAGAGGCGCGGACGACCTATGGTGTCATCGGCGTGAAGGTCTGGATCTTCAAGGGCGAAGTCTTTGACAAGCCCGAGGCGCAGCCGGCGGAGCCGGCCGAAGCAGCCGCAGGTGCGCGGTCCTGAAGACCGCCTGGCAGGAATTGAGACATGTTACAGCCCAAACGTACTAAGTTTCGCAAGCAGCACAAGGGTCGCAACCGCGGCCTGGCGCAACGTGGCAGCTCCGTTTCCTTCGGGGAATACGGTCTGAAGGCCATCGGTCGCGGCCGCATGACGGCACGGCAGATCGAAGCGGCTCGTCGCGCGATGACGCGCCACATCAAGCGTGGCGGCAAGATCTGGATCCGGGTGTTCCCGGACAAGCCGATCACCAAGAAGCCGCTGGAAGTGCGCCAGGGTAAGGGTAAGGGCAACGTCGAGTACTGGGTTTGCCAGATTCAGCCCGGCCGCATGTTGTACGAAATGGAAGGTGTGACGGAAGAAGTGGCGCGGGAAGCGTTCGCGCTGGCGGCGGCAAAGCTGCCGTTCCCGACGGCCTTCGTGACCCGGCAGGTGATGTGATGAATGCATCGGAACTTCGCAAGAAATCGGTTGAGGAACTCAACGCGGAACTCGTGGAACTGCGCAAGGAGCAGTTCAAGCTGCGCATGGCGGCTGCCACGGGCGAGCTGAATCAGCACACCGAGCACGGCCGGGTGCGGAAGGACATCGCGCGGGTCAAGACCGTGCTGGCAGAGCTCGCGCGTTCGGCGGGCGAGTAGCAGGAACACGAACATGAGTGAAGAGAATAAGACCAAGCGCACCGTGATCGGGCGCGTCGTCAGCAACAAGATGGACAAGACCGTCTCCGTTGCGATCGAGCGCATGATCAAGCACCCGGTCTACGGCAAGTACATTCGCCGTACGTCCAAGGTTCTCGCGCATGACGCAACGAACGACTGCCGCGAAGGCGATCGGGTTGCGATTTCGGAGTGCCGTCCGATTTCCAGGAACAAGTCCTGGACGGTCGTCAATGTCGTCGAACGTGCGGTCGACCGCTAATCAATCAGGAATGCAGTCATGATTCAGATGCAGACAGTTCTTGACGCGGCCGACAACTCCGGCGCCCGGCGCGTGCAGTGCATCAAGGTGCTCGGCGGCTCGAAGCGTCGCTATGCGAACGTCGGCGACGTGATCAAGGTCAGCGTCAAGGACGCCATCCCGCGCGGCAAGGTCAAGAAGGGCGAGGTCTACAACGCAGTCGTCGTGCGTACGCGCAAAGGCGTTCGGCGCAAGGACGGCTCGCTGATCCGGTTCGACGGCAATGCCGCTGTCCTGTTGAACGCGCGCCTCGAGCCGATCGGCACCCGTATCTTCGGCCCGGTCACGCGTGAGCTGCGTACGAACCAATTCATGAAGATCATTTCGCTGGCGCCGGAAGTCCTTTAGGCGCCTGGCGAGCACGGTAAGAGCAATGAACAAGATCAGAAAAGGTGACGAAGTCATCGTCAGGACCGGCAAGGACAAGGGCCGCCGCGGCACCGTGCTGGAAGTATTTGCCGACGGGCGCGTGATCGTCGAGGGCATCAACCTGGCGAAGAAGCATGTCAAGCCGAACCCGAACGTGGGCGAGCAGGGCGGCATCCAGGACAAGGCGATGCCGATCGAGCATTCGAACCTGATGGTTTTCAATCCGAAGACCAAGCAGGGCGAGCGCGTAGGCTTCCGGTTCGAGAAGGACGGCACGAAAGTCCGCGTCTTCAAGAGCGGCGACAAGGTCGATTTGTAGGCGCCCGAGGGCGGCTGAGTGCGGCACAGGGCCGCGCCGGGACGAGAATTTCGAGATAACGACATGGCACGTTTACACGAACTGTACAAAAAGGAATTGGCGGGCGAGCTGCAGAAGAAGCTGGGGCTCGAGAATCCGATGGAAATTCCGAAGATCACGAAGATCACGCTGAACATGGGCGTGGGCGAAGCCGTGGCCGACAAGAAGGTCCTGGAGAATGCCCGCGCGGACATGCAGAAGATCGCGGGCCAGCGCCCGATCACGCGCAACGCGCGCAAGTCGGTCGCCGGTTTCAAGATTCGCGAGGACTTCCCGATCGGCTGCAAGGTTACGCTGCGCCGCGAGCGGATGTACGAGTTCCTCGATCGGCTCGTGAACATCGCCATCCCGCGTATTCGCGACTTCCGTGGACTGAACCCGCGGTCGTTCGACAAGCAGGGCAACTACAGCATGGGCGTCTCCGAGCAGATCATCTTCCCGGAGATCAACTACGACGAGATCGATGCGCTTCGGGGCATGGATATCACGATCACGACGACGGCGCGTAATCCGGCAGAAGGCCGCGCGCTGCTGGAAGCATTCAACTTCCCATTCCGCAAGTAGCGGCGGGCAAGGCAGGAAAAGCGATATGGCCAAGAAATCTATGATCCAGCGCGAACTGAAGCGCCAGAAGCTGGTTAACCGCCATGCGAAAAAGCGGGCGGAGCTGAAGGCGATCATTCGCAACGTGAAGAGCAGCGACGATGAGCGGGACGTGGCGCAGGCGAAGCTGAATGCCATGCCGCGCGATGCGAGCCCGTCGCGGCAGCGCAATCGCTGCTCGATCACGGGCCGTCCGCACGGCGTGTATCGCAAGTTCGGTCTTGCGCGCAACAAGCTGCGTGAAGCAGCCATGCGCGGCGAGATTCCCGGGCTGACGAAAGCGAGCTGGTAAGGGAGACCGACGATGACGATGACCGACCCGATTTCGGACATGCTGACACGCATCCGCAATGGCCAGCGTGCGCGCAAGGTATCCGTCGCAATGCCGACGTCCCGCGCGAAGGTCGCGGTAGCGGAAGTGCTGAAGGACGAGGGCTACATCACGGGCTTCGCGGTCGAGGGCGAGGGTGCCGCCGGCACGCTGACCGTCGAGCTCAAGTATCACAACGGCGAGCCCGTGATCGAGAAGATCCAGCGCGCCAGCCGGCCGGGTCTCCGCATCTACCGCGGCACGGACGAACTGCCGAAGGTGCTGGGTGGCCTGGGCGTGGCAATCATCTCGACGTCCGCTGGCGTCATGAGCGATCGCCAGGCGCGCGAGAAGGGAATTGGTGGTGAGGTGCTTTGCGTCGTTTCCTGATGCGTTTGCGCCTGATCGATAGAGACGAAGACTATGTCAAGAATTGCTAAAGCACCGGTCGAGCTGCCCAAGGGCGTCGAGTTCAAGCGGGACGGCAACGTCGCCACGCTCAAGGGCCCGAAGGGCGCGTTGTCGCTCGACCTCAACAACGAGGTGGAGCTGTCCGAGGAGAACGGCGCGCTGCAGGTCGCTCCGCGTTCGGGTTCGCGCTTTTCGACGGCGATTGCCGGCACGATGCGCGCGCTGCTCGCGAACATGGCGAAGGGCGTTTCCGACGGCTTCGAGCGCAAGCTGGAGCTGGTCGGCGTCGGCTACCGCGCCCAGGCGCAAGGCAACAAGCTGAACCTGTCGCTCGGGTTTTCGCACCCCGTCGTGCACGAAGTGCCGGAAGGCATCACGGTCGAGACGCCGAGCCAGACGGAAATCGTCGTGCGCGGTGCGGACAAGCAGGTCGTCGGCCAGGTGGCCGCGGAGATCCGCGGGTATCGGCCGCCGGAGCCGTACAAGGGCAAAGGCGTTCGCTACGCAGACGAACGCGTTGTCATCAAGGAAGCCAAGAAGAAGTAGTTCTTCGGCCTAAACATTTCATTCAGGCATACCCTTATGAAGCTGGACAAGAAACAAAATCGGCTGCGCCGCGCCCGCAAGGGACGGGCGAAGATTCGCGAGCTCGAGGTCAACCGGCTGTCCATTCACCGGACGCCGCGGCACATCTACGCGCAGATCCTGGCAGCCGGAGACGGCAAGGTGCTGGCGTCGGCGTCCACGCTGGAGGACGAGGTGCGGAAGAGTCTCGCGAACGGCGGCAACGTCGCCGCGGCCAGCGTGATCGGTGCGCGCATCGCCGAGAAGGCGAAGGCCCAGGGCATCGATACGGTGGCATTCGACCGTTCCGGGTTCCGGTACCACGGGCGCGTGAAAGCGCTCGCCGATGCCGCACGTGAAGCGGGCCTCAAGTTTTAACGCATTAGCAACGACGGCCACCGGGCCGATCTGGATCAAACGATGGCAAGAAACGAGCAAAATCAGTCTGGCGACGACTTCATCGAGAAGCTGGTCACCGTCAACCGCGTCGCGAAAGTGGTCAAGGGTGGCCGCCAGTTCGGCTTCACCGCGCTGACGGTCGTCGGGGACGGCCAGGGCCGGGTCGGCTTCGGCTATGGCAAGGCGCGCGAAGTGCCGATCGCGATCCAGAAGGCGATGCAGAACGCACGGAAAGGCATGATCAAGGTCGTGCTGAACAATGACACGCTGCAGTACGCGAAGAAGGGCCGTCACGGCGCCACGCTGGTGTACATGCAGCCCGCGTCGGACGGTACCGGTGTCATCGCCGGTGGCGCGATGCGCGCCGTGTTCGAATGCGCGGGCGTACGCAACGTACTGGCAAAGAGCTACGGCTCGCGCAACCCGATCAACGTCGTGCGCGCAACGATCAAGGCACTGTCGGAGATTCACTCTCCGCAGGCGATCGCGGCGAAGCGCGGCAAGAAAGTGAAGGAGATCGTGGCCTGAGGCCGCGGTCGGCAACGAATACAGAGACGAAGACATGGCGAACACCAAGGATCTCAAAGTGACGCTGGTCAAGAGCCGGCACGGTCGCCTGGCCGCCCACAAGGCCTGCGTCAGCGGCCTCGGTCTGCGGAAACTGCACCAGACGGTCACGGTCAAGGACACGCCCGAGAATCGCGGCATGATCAATCGGATTTCGTACATGCTTGTCGTAGAGGAAGCCTGAGATGCGACTCAACGAATTGTCGCCCGGCAAGGGCGCCAGGAAGGCCGGCAAGCGTGTCGGCCGCGGCCACTCCGCGGGCCAGGGCAAGACGGCTGGCCGTGGTGTGAAGGGCCAGCACGCCCGTTCCGGCGGCTACACGAAGGTCGGCTTCGAGGGCGGCCAGATGCCGCTGCAGCGGCGCCTGCCGAAGGTCGGATTCCGCTCGCGGATGGCGAAGTACACCGCAGAGCTGCGGCTGCACGAACTCGCCATCCCGACGGCCGACGTCATCGACATGGACGTGCTGAAGGCGGCGAATCTCGTACCGGCATTCGCGACCAAGGTGAAGGTCATCCTGTCGGGCGAACTGGACAAGGCGGTCAAGCTGAAGGGCCTGGCTGTGACCAAGGGTGCGCGTGCGGCCATCGAAAAGGCCGGCGGCAGCATCGAGTAACGCGGTAACGGACCCGAATCGAACGGAAGTATCGTGGCAAAGAAGCCCCAACAAAATCCGGCAGACCTGGCGAAGGCGGCGAGCAGACTCGCTGAGCTCCGCGCCCGGTTCCTGTTCCTGATAGGCGCGCTCATCGTGTTCCGCGTCGGCACCTTCATTCCGGTGCCGGGCGTGGACCCGATCGCGCTGAAGGACTTCTTCGACCAGCAGGGCGGCAACCTGCTCGGGCTGTTCAACCTGTTCTCGGGCGGCGCGCTGTCGCGCTTCGGCCTGTTCGCGCTCGGCATCATGCCGTACATCTCCTCGTCCATCATCGTTCAGATGGCGAGCCACATCCTGCCGTCGCTGCAGCAGCTGCGGAAGGAAGGCGAGCAGGGGCGCCGGCAGATCATCAAGTACACCCGCTGGGGTACCGTGCTGTTGGCCGCCTTTCAGTCGGTTGCGGCATCGTCCTGGCTGCAGAGCCAGCAGGGCCTCGTTGTGAATCCCGGCCCCTCGTTCATGATCACCGCGTGCATCACGCTCGTGACGGGCACGATGTTCCTGATGTGGCTGGGCGAGCAGATCACAGAACGCGGCATCGGCAACGGCATCTCGATGATCATCCTCGCGGGCATCGTCGCCGGCATGCCGGGCGCGGTCGCCGGCTCGGCGGAGCTCGTGCGCAACGGCGAGATGTCGCCCGCCACGGCCATCGTCATGCTGATTGGCGGTATCGCGGCGATCATCTTCGTCGTGTACATGGAGAGCGCGCAGCGCCGCATCACGGTGAACTACGCGCGCCGGCAGCAGGGTCGCAAGATGTTCGCGGCCCAGAGCACGCACCTGCCGTTCAAGATCAACATGTCCGGCGTCATTCCGCCGATTTTCGCCTCGAGCATCCTGTTGTTCCCGGCGACGATCGCGCAGTTCTTCGGACAGTCCGCGGACCCGGGTCCGGTGCAGCGCTTCCTGCAGACGCTGGGCGCGAACCTGGGCCCCGGCCAGCCGGTCTTCGTGCTGCTGTACGCCGGCCTGATCATGTTTTTCTGCTTCTTCTACACCGCGCTGATGTACAACTCGAAGGACACCGCGGACAGCCTGAAGAAAGCGGGCGCATTCCTGCCGGGTATCCGGCCGGGCGCGCACACGGCGGAGTACATCGACAAGGTGCTGACGCGCCTGACGTTCTGGGGCGCGCTGTACATCACTGGCGTTTGCCTGTTGCCGGAATTGGTCCGCATGTTCAACCCGTCGGTGCCGTTCAACTTCGGTGGAACGTCACTCCTTATTCTCGTCGTCGTAACGATGGACTTCATGGCGCAGCTTCGCGCTCATGCGATGAGCCAGCAATACGAGGGCATGATGCAGAAGGCCAACCTGCGCAACTACGGCAAGGGTGGCCAGGTACGCTGATCCGTCAGCGGTATTTGGAGCAAGCTCATGAAAGTAAGAGCATCGGTCAAGAAAATCTGCCGGAACTGCAAGATCATCCGCCGCAACGGGGTTGTGCGCGTGATCTGCACCGACGCGCGGCACAAGCAGCGTCAGGGCTAAAGAGAGGAATACGCTAGTGGCACGCATAGCAGGCATCAACATCCCGCTGAACAAGCACATCGTCGTCGCGCTGACGTCGATTTACGGCATCGGCAATTCACGCGCCCGGAGAATCTGCGAGGCGGCGGGCATTGCACCGCACACCCAGGTCAAGGACCTGGCGGAGCCGGAAGTGGCGAATCTCCGTACCGCGGTGGCGAAGTTCACGGTCGAGGGCGACCTGCGGCGCGAGGTGTCGATGAACATCAAGCGCCTGATGGACCTCGGCTGCTATCGCGGCATCCGGCACCGTCGCGGCTTGCCGCTCCGGGGCCAGCGCACGCGCACGAACGCCCGTACCCGCAAGGGACCGCGGCGTCCGATCAAGCGCTAGGCGCCCACCGGCAAGGCAGCGCCCGTAATGCGGGCGAGAGTCAAGTTCAAGAGAGCTGAATTAAATGGCTGAAGTAAAGAAAAAGAAGGTGAAAAAGCATGTGGTGGATGCGGTTGCGCACATCCATGCGTCCTTCAACAACACGATCATCACGATCACGGATCGCCAGGGCAACGCCCTGTCGTGGGCGACGGCCGGTGGCTGCGGTTTCCGCGGTTCCCGCAAGTCCACGCCGTTCGCCGCGCAGGTCGCCAGCGACAAGGCCGGCCGCGCTGCGCTCGAATACGGCGTGAAGAACCTGGACGTGAAGGTTCGTGGACCGGGCCCGGGCCGCGAGTCGGCCGTGCGTGCGCTGAACGGCCTCGGTTTCCGTATTCAGCACATCGAGGACGTCACGCCGATTCCGCACAACGGCTGCCGGCCACCGAAAAAGCGCCGAGTTTAGAGGCATTAGCAGATGGCAAGATACTTAGGACCCAAGTGCAAACTGTCCCGCCGCGAAGGCACGGACCTGTTTCTGAAGAGCGGCGTACGCCCGCTCGAATCGAAATGCAAGCTCGAGGTGCCGCCGGGCGGTGCCGCGCAACGTCGGCCGCGCCTGTCGGACTACGGCCTGCAGCTGCGCGAGAAGCAGAAGCTCCGCCGTATGTACGGGATCCTCGAGCGCCAGTTCCGCGGCTACTACAAGCGTGCGGCACAGCTCAAGGGCTCGACGGGTGAGAACCTGCTGCGCCTCCTCGAAGGGCGCCTGGACAACGTGGTGTATCGCATGGGCTTCGCGGCGACGCGGGCTGAAGCACGCCAGCTGGTCAGCCACAAGAGCATCGAGGTCAACGGCAAGGTCGTCAACATCCCGTCGGCGCAGCTGAAGGCTGGTGACCAGGTCGGTATTCGCGAGAAATCCAGGAAACAGCTCCGCATCCAGAACGCGATCGAGATTTCGAGCCAGGTCGGCCTGCCCGAGTGGGTTGATGTGGACACGAAGAAGATGTCGGGTGTGCTGAAGTCGTTGCCGGACCGGGAGGACATCCTGCCGGACATCAACGAAAACCTCGTCGTCGAGCTGTACTCCAAGTAGTCAGGAGGGTATTTACCCATGCAGGAATCAGTACACGAATTTTTGAAGCCGCGCGTCGTCAAGGTTGCGCCGATCAATGATCTTCAGGCGAAGGTGACGATCGAGCCGTTCGAGCGCGGTTTCGGCCATACGCTGGGTAACGCGCTGCGCCGGATCCTGTTGTCGTCGATGCCGGGCGCATCGGTGACCGAAGCAGAGATCGAAGGCGTGCTGCACGAGTACACCAGCATCGAGGGCGTGCAGGAAGACGTCGTCGACATCCTGCTGAACCTGAAGCAGGTGGCGGTGCGCATGAACACGCGCGACTCAGCGGAGCTGCGGGTCTCGAAGAAGGGACCGGGTACGGTCACGGCGGGCGACATCCAGCTCGACCACGACGTCGAGATAATGAACCCGGACCTGGTGATCGCGAACCTGACGAGCGCCGGCGAGCTGAGCATGATTCTCAAGGTCGAGCGTGGCCGCGGCTACCGCCCTGCGACGCAGCGTCCGACGTTCGAAGAGCAGTCCGGCCCGATCGGTCGCCTGCAGCTCGATGCGTCGTTCAGCCCGGTACACCGCGTCACGTACAACGTGGAAGCGGCGCGTGTCGAGCAGCGCACCGACCTCGATAAGCTGATCATCGAGATCGAGACGAACGGCACGATCGACCCGGAAGAGGCGATCCGCCGCGCGGGCAGCATCCTGAAGGACCAGCTGTCGGTGTTCGTCGACCTGCAGGGCCAGGAAGAGGGCACGGGCCCGCAGGCCGAGAACCAGGTCGACCCGATCCTGCTGCGGCCGGTCGACGAGCTGGAACTCACGGTTCGTTCGGCGAACTGCCTGAAGGCGGAAAACATCATGTATATCGGCGATCTCGTGCAGCGCACCGAGGTGGAACTGCTGCGCACGCCGAACCTCGGCAAGAAATCGCTGACCGAGATCAAGGAAGTGCTCGAGGGCCATGGCCTGGGCCTCGGCATGCGGCTCGACAACTGGCCGCCGGCCAGCCTCCGGCCCGACCACGAGCTCGGACTGTAAGACGAAAGATTCAAGGACAGTACCATGCGTCATAGAAAATCCGGCCGTCGGCTGGGTCGCAACAGCTCGCATCGCAAGGCCATGTACCGCAACATGGCGGCGTCGATGCTGAAGCACGAGACGATCCGCACGACGCTGCCGAAGGCAAAAGAACTGCGGCGTGTCGTTGAACCGCTGATTACGCTGGCGAAGGAAGACAGCGTCGCGAACCGGCGCCTGGCGTTCGATCGCCTGCGCGACAAGGAAGTGGTCGGCAAGCTGTTCACGGACCTCGGGCCGCGCTTTAAGAACCGCCCGGGCGGTTACATGCGCATCCTCAAGATGGGGCCGCGGCCCGGTGATGCCGCCCCGATGGCGCTGGTCATGCTGACCGAGCGCCCGGCCGAGGCTGCCGCCGACGAATAGGCCGGGAGACCGGTTGCACCGCGAAGAAGAGCCGGGCCATGCCCGGCTTTTTCTTGTCCGTTCGGCGCGGGCCCCGGAACCGCATTATGCAAAATAGCGCGTGCTGTGAGTCGGCTCACAGCATCCACGGTCGGCGAATCCTATATTTGACCCGATCCTGGAGGAGGTCTCCGGAGGGACGGGCCATCAAGAACGACGAAGCCTTCGATGACTGCGTCATCCTGTCGAAGGACAGCTTCGACCCGGATGCGGTCTTTCTCGACGACATCGTGGACGACGAGGTCCTGCCGTACCTGAGCCTCGCCGTCGACGGGCTGACAAGCGGTGCCGAAGGCCGGAAAGGCCGCCTCGAGCTGCGGCCGGAGGACGTGGCCGCGAACGACGAACCGCGTCCCGACACGACGTTGCCCGGCGTCCGGCTCGACCCGGAACAGCTCGAGGTCTACGGCTGGGAGTCGTCCTGGTTCAGGAAGCTTCGGGGTTATTTCGGGCTTTAGCCTCTTTGTCGCGCTGCCGCGCGGCGGTTTTCAACGCCGACTTGACGCGCTGGCCCTTGCGTTCAAGGGCCGGACGAAGCTTCCGTGCCAGCCACGGGAACAGGTATGACACCGTCGTGAGCCAGCCGCTCGACGGCGGCATTGACAGCTCACGTTGTGAATTGCCGCACAGGTCCAGGATAGCCTGCGCGACCTCGTCGGCCGTCGACAAGGGCTGTGAAAACGTGAGGTTCGACACTTTGTCGATGTCGCTCATGATGAAACCGGTGTCGATCGGACCGGGCGAGACCACGGCGAACTTGATCCCGGAATCCCGCAGTTCTTCGCCTATCGCGTAGGTAAACGCCCGCAGCCCGTTCTTGGTCGCCGAATACGTCGCGCTGCCCGGAACCGGGAGACGCCCCGCCAGGGAGCCGACATTGATGACGGCGCCGCCCCCGGCCTCCTTCAGGTGCGGCAGCGCGAGTCGCGTGAGTATGAGCGGCGCGCGCAGGTTGACATCGACCATGCGCCCGATGTCCTCGGTGGAGACATCGGTCACCGGGCCGCGGGCATGGTAGCCGGCATTGTTGATCAGCACGTCGACCCGCCCGAACTCGAAGTCCGCCTTCTTGAATGCGTTGGCGCAGGCGTCGGCGTCGGCCACGTCCATGGCCAGGTATTCCACGCGCGTCTTGTCGCGCAGCTCCTGCGCAATGCTTTCCAGGTTCTTCTTGCCGCGTGCGAGCAGGAGAAGGTTGGCGCCGGCATCCGCGAACTTGCGGGCGGTCGCGGCGCCCACGCCAGCCGAGGCGCCGGTGATGATGACCGTCTTGTCGCGAAAGATCATGCCGCGAGGATAGCGATATCCGGCGGCAAAAGGAACGCGCAGAAAAAAGAAGGGCGATCCGCAGGGGGGGATGCGGATCGCCCTTGGTGGTCATCGCCGGGGGGGCCGGAGTCAATGACCGGTTGCACTACCTGGTTGTCATGCGCGTCGTTCAGTTCGCGCTGTACGTCTCCGCGAAGATATCGCTGTCGAGCCGGGCGAGGTTCGTCTCCGGCGCTGACAGCCCGGAGCGAAGCTCGATCGCGTCCTGGAAGTCCTTGCGCGCGAGCTCGATTTCGCCCTTGACGGCGCGCAATACGCCGCGGTTTGACAAGGCGATGGCGAGGTCAGTCCGCGACATCTCGACGCTGGACATTCTCTTGAGTCGGGACACGGCGGCGTCGCAGACGGCTGTTGCTTCGTCGATCTGGGCATTCTTCGTGTACGCCACACAAAGGTTTGTTTTCGACTCGAACGATCCCTGGCGATTGAACGTCGGCGCGCTGATTCGCTGGATCGCGGTCTCGTAATGGCCCTCGGTGACCTGCGTACCGAAGCTTGCGTCGGTAATTGCGGTCATCGTGTACGGTATTTTCTGCTCATCCGCCCCCGCTGAGACAGAAAATGCCAGTGCCGAAAGCGCGAACGCGACGGCAGCTTTTCGTGCGTTTCTTTCGATGCTACGTGACAGTTTCATGACATTGCCTCCTGGCGGTTTGACGATTGCGACGTATTTCGCGTCTCGTCGTGTCGAGGCAAAAGATAGCCACCTGGCAAGCGGGCGACAAACGAAAAGATTTCGCGTGCGACGTGAAAAGTTTTCACCTCAGATCCCTGAACGTCTGTAACACCCAATCACGCATGATCCGGACGTTTTGCTGGTCCTGCGCGTTTTCGTCGCTTACGAAGTAGTAGCGGTCCCGGGTTACCAGTTCACTGTCGAACAATGGAACGAGGCTCGACGACGTGAACCACCGGTCGCTGAGCTGCGTGGGCACCAGCGCCGCTCCGAGGCCGCGCTCGGCGGCCCGGGCGACCGCGATCATCGAGTCGAGACGCACGACGTCTGCGTCGCGCGGCAGGCGGATGCCCGACACGCGCTCCCACTGCTTCCAGGCTCTCGGCCGCGATTCGTGCACGACGATGGGGAAGTTGCTGACGATGCGGTTCCCGCGAACCTTCACGCTGTCGTAGAACTCCGGCGAGCCCGCCGGAATCAGGCGTAGCGGAAAGAGTTCGTCGAACGCAAGCCCGTCCGGCGCGGAACGGAACACCCGGATCGATGCATCGGCGTTGCCGGGATGCCGTTCGGACGACTCGTCGCTCGTGTCCACGACGATATCGAGTTCCGGGTACAGGCGGCGAAAATCCACCAGCCGGGGCACGAAAAGTTCGCTCGCGAAGAACGGCTGTACCGAAATCCGAAGCGTGCTCCGCGTCGCGTGCGCGCTGTGCTGTATTGCGATCTCGTCGAGCTGGCGAATCAGCGGCTGGACGTCGTTGTACAGCAGCTCGCCTTCCGGTGTGAGGCTGATGTTCCGGCTGCCGCGCTCGAACAGTTTCTTGCCGAGTTCGCTTTCGAGGTTCTTGATCTGGTGACTGACGGCCGACGCCGTAATGAACAGCCGGTCCGCCGCATCACGAAAACTCTCGTGCTCCGCGGCCACGCAAAACGTGCGCAGGCCGCGCAGGGAAATATTCTGGTTGTGGGGTGCCATGGCCCGTGTGCTTCAGTCGTAGTAGTGCGGGTACGACCAGTCGAAGTTTGATGTGTCAGTAACTGCACAAACCGTACCAGCTGCATGTGACGAAATATGCAGGCCCGCCGGCTTTCAAGTCTTTGATTCAGAAGGATTCTTTCTCGGCGTTGCGGCCGGGTCCGGACGCGGCCGCACCGGAATCGGGCGCCGCGCTCAGGCGCTGCCCGAAGACAGGGCAAATGCGTCGCGCGTGAGGTTCTCCGCGCCGTTCGCGAGCACGCGAACGTCGTCCTCAATGCGTATCCCGCCGTACGGCCGCAGCCGGTCCACCGTATCCCAGTGAACCTGTTTTTCCGCGGGCGTCCCGCGCAGGTTGTCCAGCAGCAGGTCGATGATGTACAGCCCGGGCTCGATCGTGACGACCATGTCTTCCTCGAGCACGCGCGTCAGGCGCAGGAACGGATGGCCGCTGGGCGGATCGATCCGGGTTCCCGAAACGTCACCGAGGTGGCCGGCGACATCGTGCACCTGCAGGCCGATCAGGTGCCCGAGGCCGTGCGGGAAGAACGCGGACGTGACGCCCGTGGCCAATAGCGTTTCCGCATCGCCGGAGGCGAGGCCGGCGTCGGTCAGCACACCGGCGAGCAGGCGATGCGTGTCGATGTGCAGGTCACGAAAGTCGACGCCGGCGCGTACGCGGCCGACGACATCGAGCTGCAGCGTTTCCATGCGCTCGATCAGGTCCCGGAATTCCCCTTGGGCGGCCGAGTAGGTACGCGTGATGTCCGCGGCGTACCCGAGTACGTCGGCGCCCGCATCGATCAGGAAGGACCGGGCCTCGGCCGGGCGTTCGCGATCGAGGTCGGTGTAGTGCAGCACGGCGCCGTGCTCGTTGAGCGCAATGATGTTCCCGTATGGCAGTTCGTTGTCCGTCTGCAGTACGGCGGCGCAGTAGTGCTGGTGAATGTCGAATTCCGAGCAGCCCCGTTCGAACGCGTCGCGTGCCGCACGGTGACCGGCAACCGCCCGGCGCGATGCGAGGCGCATGCACTCGAGCTCGTAAGCGGTCTTGCGCCCGCGCTCGAGGTGCAGGAGGTTGAGCGTCGTTTGCGGGTTGACGCGCTCGATGCCGAAGGCCTGGTCCGCGTCCGTGATTTCGCCGAGCAGGACGCACTTCTCGCGGTCCTCCGGCAGGTGGCGGCCGGCGTCATCGGGGTCGTGGATGACGCGAATGTCGAAGTGATCCGTCCAGAACCCCTCAGGCTCGCCAGGCACGACGTGCCAGTAGTCTTTCGGCTGGTAGTAGACGAGCACCGGCTTCTCGCCCGGCGTGTGGACGATGTACGACGACGGCAGGGCCGTGAGCGGCACCCACGACAGGAAGTGCGGGTTCGCGGCAAACGGGTAGGCGCGGTCATCCAGGAAGGCGTAGTGCGGCGCGCCGGAGAAAATGACGGCATGTGCGGCGCCGGCCCGTTCCAGCGCTTTCGAAAAGCGCTTGCCGACCTCCGCCACGTGCGCCGCGTAATCCGCGGCGAGTGCCGGGTTTCGGTCCGTGTATTGGTTCAGCATGGGACGCATGATACCGGGCCGCTTCGAGCCGGGCGAGCGGGCCGCGCAAGTTTCAAAGTGTTGTCAAACTAGGCATTATTGACGGCCTTGCCTCGCGCCGTGAAGACGGGCAGGCGGGGCGGGCAGGCAACGGGTTAGGGAGTTGATGAACAAGGATATTTACCTCACCGGGATCACCACGACAGGGACGCCGCACATCGGCAATTACGTGGGTGCCATCCGGCCGGGCATCGCGGCGAGCCGCGACCCGTCCATCAGGAACTTCTACTTTCTCGCGGACCTTCACGCGCTGGCCAAGAACGAGGATCCGGACGCGATCAGCCGCTCGACGCTGGAGATTGCGGCGGCGTGGCTGGCGCTGGGCCTCGACACGAACAAGGCGACGTTCTACCGCCAGTCCGATATCCCGGAGATCCCGGAGCTCACGTGGATCCTGACGAGCATGACCGCCAAGGGGCTGATGAACCGGGCGCATGCCTACAAGGCCGCCGTGCAGGCGAACCTGGACAGCGACAACGCCGATCCGGACAAGGGCATCACGATGGCGCTGTACAGCTACCCGATCCTGATGTCGGCCGACATCCTGATGTTCAACGCGACGAAGGTGCCGGTCGGCCGCGACCAGAAACAGCACGTCGAGATGGCGCGGGATATCGCGCAGCGCTTCAACCACCACTACGGCGAGCTCTTTGTGCTGCCGGAGCCGGTCATCGACGACAACACGGCCGTACTGGCCGGACTCGACGGCCGCAAGATGTCGAAGAGCTACCAGAACACGATACCGCTGTTCGCGCCGGAAAAAGCGCTGCGCAAGTTGATCATGAAGATCAAGACGAACAGCCTGGAGCCGGGCGAGCCGAAAGACACCGAGGGCAGTACGCTATTCGACATCTACAAGGCCTTCGCCACGCCGGACGAGACGGCCGACATTGCCGCGCGCTACGCGGACGGCATCGCGTGGGGCGAGATGAAGAAGTTGCTGTTCGAGTACGTGAACGATCACATCCGACCGGCGCGCGAGGAATACGAACGCCTGATGGCGGACCCGGCAAGCGTCGAAGCGGAGCTCAGGAAGGGCGCCGAGCGGGCGCGCTCCATCGCGCGACCGTTTCTCGACCGGATACGGGATGCCGTGGGCATCCGCTCGCTCGCCACGATGGGCTGAACGGAGGTTTCGATGGGTACGCCAGGCGAGAACGCAAGCCCGAGCGCGCTGGAGGCGCTCGCGCAGCTGCGCGAGGGCAACGCGCGCTACGTCGCGAACGCGTCCACGCTCCGCATCACGGATGCGGACAGGCTGGATGCCGTCGGCGGCCAGAGCCCGATCGCGGTCGTGCTCGGCTGCTCGGACTCCCGGGTGCCGACCGAAGTCGTTTTCGACCAGGGTGTCGGCGAGCTGTTCGTCATCCGGGTGGCCGGCAACATCGTGCAGCCGTCCCAGATCGGCAGTGTGGAGTTCGCGGCGCAGAACTTCGGAACGCGGCTCGTCGTCGTGCTGGGGCACACGCGCTGTGGCGCGATCGACGCCACGATCGACGCGCTGACGGGGCCGGCCGGGAACGCATCGCGTAACCTGGCCTCGATCGTGAGCCGCATCGCGCCGTCGGTCGAGCCGCTGATCGCAACGGAGAAAGACCGCGCGTCGCTCGCGCGCGAAGCGGTGCGCGCCAATGTCCGTTACTCGGCCGATGCGCTGCGTCACGGCTCGGACATCATCGAGTCGCTCGTCCAGGACCACGGGCTGCTGATCGTCGGCGCCGAGTATTCGCTGGAATCAGGCATTGTCGAATTCTTCGACGGACTGCCCGGGGACTGAGCCCATGGATGGCGCCGGTACCGCGCCGACGGCCGGGGACGGCCTGCACACGGCGCGGTTGCACCTGCGGTGGCTGACCGACGCCGACGCCGGTTTCATGCTAGGCATCTGGAATGATCCTGCATTCGTTCGCCATGTCGGCGACCGCGGCCTGCGCACGATTGACGACGCGAAGCAGGCGCTCGAGCAGGGAATCCTCGCGACCTACCGGGAATTCGGCTACGGGCCGTTCCTCGTCTGCCTGGCGGGCACCGGTGAGCCGGTCGGCATCTGCGGCCTGTTCCGGCGGGCCGGCATCGCCGATCCTGACATCGGCTACGCACTGCTGCCTGCCTACACCGGCGCCGGCTACGCGTTCGAAGCGGCGACAGCGGTGCTCGAGCATGCGCGCCACGGGATCGGGCTGTCGCGCGTCATTGCGATCGTCTCGCCCGAAAACCGGCCGTCCGTTGCGCTGCTGGAAAAACTCGGCCTGCGCTATGAGAGTATGATGCGACTGGATGGTGAGGCGCACGACGTGTGCCGCTACGCCATCGAGTGGCCGATGAACGACGACGCGGAAGAGGTTGGCTGGCGACGACTCCGGGAGTTCTCCGGCGTCGATCTCGAGCACTCGTACGTCTTGTCCTGGAGTTACCAGCGCGAAACGTTGATGATCGACGTCGACCTGCAGCTCACGCCGGAGCACCCGTTCTACGAACGACCGCGCCCGGCCGAGCGCGTCTGCATCCGCCCGGCGATCATCGAATTCCCGCATTGCGGCGCCACGCGCCGGGACGGCGTGACGGTGCCGGCGGAGGCGGCGGCGACGCTCGGCACCGGTGCGATCACGAATTTCGTCCGCAAATCCGACGGGCCGTACGTGCTGAGCGGCGCATTTGGTGTCGTCGAGATCGACGCGGAGCGTCCCGTACTGCGCCTGCGCAGCGTCTGATGGCATCCAGGATCCCGAGGAGGGCCCGATGAGCCGACCGGAAAAACGTATCGACGTCGTTGAGCTCGGTGCGACGATCAGTCAGGATATATTTGCGTTTCCCGGCGGGCGGCGGTTTCATTTCGTGGATCCGGTCGGCACGGAATACGCGATCTGGGCCGAGTCCACCCACGACTGAAGAGGAAAACCATGGCCGAACGCATCGACCATCCCTGCGTGCAGCACAAGCTCGCCATCATTCGGGATACGGAGACCGGCCACAAGCGGTTTCGCGAGCTCGCGACCGAGATCACGATGTTCATCTGCTACGAGGCGCTGAAGAACGTGCGCACGAAGCAGGTCACGGTGCAGACGCCGCTCGCTGAAGCACCGTGCCGCAAGATCGACACGGACCTGGTCGTCGTTCCGATCCTGCGCGCCGGCATCGGCATGCTCGACGGCATCCTCGAGCTGGTGCCGACGGCCCGCGTGGGTTTCGTCGGGCTGTACCGCGACGAGACAACGAAGCAGCCCGTTACCTACTACGAGCGCTTTCCGCCGCAGATTCGCGGCGGCACCTGCATCGTCATCGACCCGATGCTGGCGACCGGGGGGTCGACCGTCGCAGCCATCGACCGGTTGAAGGAAGGCGGCGCCGACAGCATCGTCGTCGTCTGCATCGTGACCTGTCCCGAGGGCATCGAGCGCGTGGAAGCGGCGCATCCGGACGTCACGATTTATGCCGCGGCCATCGATGAGCGGCTGGACGACAACAAGTACATCGTCCCCGGACTCGGCGACGCCGGCGACAGGCTGTTCGGCACCTCGCACTGAGCGGCGAAGGACGGAGGGGCAATGGCGGCACTCAAGACCCGGCCCACGCAGGCGAGCGTCAAGGCGTTCGTCGATGCCATCATGGGCGGTCTTGGCGGCCTCGACGGGCTGCTCGCCAAGCTCGGCAAGTTCAAGACGGGCAAGTCCTGCCTGTACATCAAGCGGCTGTCGGACGTCGACGTCGCGGTCCTGGAGAAGCTCATCCGGGCATCGGTCGCCGACATGCGCCGGCGCTACGAGACTGACTGAGGAAACGCCATGTCGGACACCATCATTCACACGCAGTTCGACGGCAACGTGCTGGTCGTCGAGACCGCCGACGGCGTCGAGACCTTCGACGAGCGATTCCTGGTCGCGGCACTGCTGATCTTCGTCGCGAAGGGCAAGGGCGGCATCGAGCCGGAAGAATCGGCAAAAATGCTCGAACTGCTGGAGGATCACTTCCGCATTCCGGGTTCAGAAGCACTCGAACTGCTGACCCGCGCGATCAGCGAGATGGCGGAGCGGCCTTCTCTCGGCGCATCGCTCGCGACCCTCGCACATACGCTGCCGGCCCGCGAGCAGGAGAACATTGCGTTGATGGCCCTCAAGGTGATCGCCGCCGACGGCCGGCGCGAGGTCGAGGAGATGGAACAGTTCAACCTGGCCGTAGAGGCGGCCGGCATCACGTCTGACATCGTGCACCGTGCTTACGATCGCTACTTCGCGGAAACGATGCCGGACGTCGACGACTGAGCTGCTGCGCCCGGCATGCAGACTACGATCCGCAATTTCCTGCGCCAGGAGTCGGCCGGCGGCATCCTGCTGATGTTCGCGGCGGTGCTGGCGATCATCGTCGCGAATTCCCCGCTGGAGCCGTGGTACCAGCTCCTGCTCGAGGTTCCCGTCGAGTTTCGGGTCGGCGCCCTCGAGGTCGCCAAGCCGCTGATCCTCTGGATCAACGACGGTCTGATGGCCGTGTTCTTCTTCGCCATCGGGCTCGAGCTCAAGCGCGAGCTCCTCGAGGGCGAGCTGTCGCGGCCCGCGAACGTGCTGCTGCCCGCGGTCGGCGCGATCGGCGGCATCGCGGTGCCGGTCGGGCTGTACGTGGCGCTGAACCACGACAACCCGGTTGCCATGCAGGGTTGGGCCATCCCGGCCGCCACCGATATCGCGTTCGCGCTCGGCATCCTGAGCCTGCTCGGCAACCGGGTGCCGCTGTCGCTGAAAGTCCTCCTGGTGTCGCTCGCGATCTTCGACGACCTGGGCGCCATCGTCATCATTGCAATCTTCTACACGTCCGGCCTGTCGGTGGCGGCGCTCGGCGTCGCGGGTGTGTGCCTGGTCGTGCTCGGCATCCTGAGCTGGCGCCGGGTCGCGTCGATTTCCGCGTACATCGCCATCGGCATCGTCATGTGGACGGCAGTGCTCAAGTCGGGCGTGCACGCCACGCTCGCCGGCGTTGCGCTGGCGGCCTTCATACCGATGCGTGACCCGTCGGATCCGGGGCATTCGCCGCTGAAGTCGCTCGAACACGATCTGCACCAGGCCGTGGCATTCCTGGTGCTGCCGCTGTTCGCGTTCGCCAATGCCGGCGTGAACCTCTCCGGCGTGAGCTTCGAAAGCCTGCTGCACCCGGTGCCGCTCGGCATCGCGCTCGGCTTGTTCGTCGGCAAGCAGGTCGGCGTGTTCGCGTTCTGCGCGCTGGCGATCCGGCTCGGCATTGCACGGCTGCCGGACGGTGCCGGCTGGGGATCGCTGTACGGCGTGTCGGTGCTCACCGGGATCGGCTTCACGATGAGCCTGTTCATCGGCGGCCTCGCGTTCGAGGACCGGCCACTGGATGCGGCACTGCTGTTCGATGAGCGACTCGGCATCCTGCTCGGTTCGGTCCTGTCCGGCGTCGTCGGATACCTGTTGCTGAGACGCTCGCTGCCGCGCGATGGTGCGGACACCTAGCTTCGACGACGGCTGGGAGCTGCGTCCCGCGGTCGAGGCCGACATCGACGCGCTGATGGGGTGGTTCGGCGACGCCGGCGACGTGCATGCCTGGGGCGGCCCGGCATTCCGCTACCCGTTCACTCCCGCGTCGTTTCGCGAAGATTGCCACTGGCCGTCCATGGCGAGTTTCATCCTGCAGGATCCCGCGGGCCGGTCCTGTGGCTTCGGACAGGTATACGAATACCGGCAGCGGAACCACTTAGCGCGGCTCGTTGCCCGGCCTGATGCACGCGGGAAAGGCGTCGGCCGGCGGCTGATCGAGGGGCTGGTGTCGGCAGGGCACGCGCTGTTTTCGCACCCGGAGTGTTCGCTGTTCGTGTTCCGCGACAACGCCGCGGCGCTCGGCTGCTACCGGGCGGCCGGGTTTCGCGAGGCCGACTTCCCGGACGACCGCGCCGGGTTTCGCGACGCCTGCTACTTTCTCACGCGGCCGGTCATGCTCCCGCCTGCAGCTTCTCGCTGAGCGCCTCCAGTTCGGCCCAGCGCTCGATTCGCGCTTCGAGCTGCGTCTCGGCGTCGCGTAGCTCGGCGAGCGTCGCCTGTACCGACGGCGCATCGCCCGCGTAGAAGCCGGGCGCGGCGATGCGCCCCTGCAGTTCCGCGACACGGCGTTCCAGTGACTCGATCTCGCCCGGCAATGCGTCCAGCTCGCGCTGGTCCTTGTAGCTGAGTTTTGTCGACGCCTTGCGTGCACGTGCGTCGTTGCGCACGGCCCCCGATTCGCGATCGGGCTTCGGATCGTCACGCACGGTCAGCGTGTGCCCCTGGCGCAGCCAGTCGCTGTAGTTGCCGACGTACTCCCGGACCTGGCCGTCCTCTTCGAACACGATCGTGCTCGTCACGACGTTGTCGAGGAACTGCCGGTCGTGGCTGACGACGATCAGCGTGCCGTTGTATTCGCACAGCTTCTGCTCGAGCACCTCGAGCGTCTCGATGTCCAGGTCGTTCGTCGGTTCGTCGAGCACGAGCAGGTTGGCCGGCCGAGTGAACAGTTTCGCGAGAATGACGCGGTTGCGCTCTCCGCCGGACAGCGCCTTGACCGGCGTCATCGAGCGTTTGGGCGAGAACAGGAAGCCCTTCAGGTAGCCGACGACGTGCCGGTCCTTGCCGTAGAACCGGATGTGGGTGCGGCCCTCGGCGACGTTGTAGGCGACGGACTTTTCCGGGTCCAGTGACTGGCGCAGCTGGTCAAAGTAGCCGATCTCGAGGTTCGTGCCGAACTTGATCGTGCCGGCCTGGGGTTCGATGTCGCCGAGCAGTAGCCTGAGCAGCGTCGTCTTGCCGACGCCGTTGTTGCCGATCAGCCCGATGCGATCGCCGCGCATCACGCGCAGCGAGAAGTTCTCGATCAGCGGTTCGTCGTAACGAAAGCAGACGTTCTTCGCGCGAATCACCTTGCGGCCGGACGGGTCCGCTTCCTCGATCGTGATGCGCGCCGTCGGTTCACGCGTGACGCGCAGCGCGCGTGCCTCGCGCATGCGTTCGAGCGCGCGTACGCGCCCTTCGTTGCGGGTGCGCCGGGCCTTGATGCCCTGCCGGATCCAGGCCTCTTCCTGCTCGAGCGTCCTGTCGAAGCGGGCGTCGGCGACCGCCTCGTCCTCGAGCGCTTTTTCCTTTCGCCTCAGGAAGTTATCGTAGTCACCCGGCCAGCTCGTCAGCGTGCCGCGGTCGATCTCCACGATCCGGGTCGCGAGTTTCTGCAGGAAGGCGCGGTCGTGCGTGATGAACAGCACGCTGCCGGCGAAGTTGTAGACACGGTCCTCGAGCCAGCGGATCGTCGCGATGTCGAGATGATTCGTCGGCTCGTCGAGCAGGAGCAGATCGGGGTTTTGCACGAGCGCGCGGGCGAGCACGACGCGGCGCCGCCAGCCGCCGGACAGTTCGCTCATCCGGCGGTCGGCCGGCAGCTCCAGCTCGGTCATCGTGGTCTCGACGCGTTGATCGATGTGCCAGCCGTCGCGCGCGTCGATGCGTGCCTGCAGTGCCTCGAGTTCGCGCAGGCCGTCGCGATCGAGGTCCATGGCGGACCGGCGCTGGAACTCGGCGAGCAATGCCTCGACGCCGGCAAGGCCGGACCGGACGACCTCGCGCACGCCGAGTGACATGGCGTCCGGCAACTCCTGCGGCAGTTCGCTCACGACGAGGCCGTCGCGGCACACGATCTCGCCGCGGTCCGGCTCCAGGTGCCCGGCTATCAGTTTCAGCGTCGTCGACTTGCCCGCGCCGTTGCGGCCGATCAGGCACACGCGCTCGCCGGGCTCGATCGCGAAACTCGCGTCCGCAAGAATGCGCTGGTCACCGAACTCCAGGGAGACTTCGTCGAAACGTAGCAGGGACATGGGAACGCAATGCGTGGGCAGAGGTTCGCTAGGATACACTGGCCCGCCACCCGGAGAACCTCATGAGCGAAGACCGCCTGATCGACATCGAAACCAAGCTCGCGCATCTCGACCAGGCGATGCACGAACTCAACGCCGTCGTCACCCGGCACCAGGAGAGCCTGACGCGCCTCGAACGCCTGTTCACGGCGCTCACCGAACAGGTCGCGCAGATGCACGAGTCGCGCGGGCGGGACGCGGGAGATTCGGAGCCGCCGCCGCATTACTGAGGCGCCCGCAACCCGTTACGGCCGGTTCTCGCGTTGACGTATAGTGTCGGGATACCCCAGGGGAGGGTTCACATGCCGAATTCGAGGATTGCCGCGTCGCTCGCGGCAGGGCTGCTCTTGTGGATGACGCTGGCGACGGCGCAGGACGTGCCGGTCCCCGGCGCACTCGAGGACTGGCGCGACTGGGTCCTCGACGGCAAGGAATACCTCGACTGCCCGCTGGTCCTCGACGAGAGCGGCGCGGCGCCGGAGGATTACCTGTGCGAGTGGCCGGGCACGCTGCAACTCGATGCCGGGGCGCGGGGTGCCACGTTCAGCCAGGAGTGGACGATCAGCGGCGACGACCGCTGGGTCGCTTTGCCCGGCGACACCGAGTACTGGCCGGAAGCCGTCACCGTGGACGGCCGCCCGGCCACCGTGCTGCTGCAGAACGGTGCGCCCGCCGTGCGCCTCGAACCCGGACAGCACCGCGTCGCCGGGCGGCTCACCTGGCAGGAACGCCCGGGCACGCTGCGCGTGCCGCGGCAAAGCGGGCTCATCGCGCTGACCGTCGACGGCGCGGCGGTGGCGCGGCCGGAGATCGAGCGCGGTGCGATCTTCTTCGGCGAACAGGAACGAACGGTCGCGGCGGCCGATTCGCTTGACGTCAACGTCTACCGGCTGGTCGCGGACGGGGTGCCGACCCGGCTCGTTACCCGCTTCGCGATCGACGTGTCCGGCGCCGTGCGGGAGGCAACGTTCGGGCCGGTGCTTCCCGACGGCTATCTTCCACTGGCATTGCAGAGCCCGTTGCCGGCGCGGCTCGAGGCGGACGGGCGCCTGCGCCTGCAGGTGCGTCCCGGTCGCTGGGTCGTGACGCTGACGGCCCGTGCGCCGGGCGTCGCCTCCGCCGTGACGCTGCCGGCGACTCGCGACAACCTGCCGGATGACGAAGTGTGGAGTTTCCAGGCCGACGAGTCCCTGCGAGTCGCCGTGCCCGGCGGACTGCCGCCGCTCGACCCCGAGCAGGCGCGTGTACCCGACGAGTGGCTCGAGCTCCCGGCATTCCGCGTCCTGCCGGGCGAGTCCCTGGTGGTGGAGGAGCGCAGCCGCGGTCGCGCGGACAATGACAACGACCTGGTGCTCATGCGCGAGCTCTGGCTCGATTTCGACGGCGGTTCCTTCACGATTGTCGACGGCATCGAGGGCGAGATGCGACGCGACTGGCGGCTGGACATGCAGCCGCCTTACCGGCTCGAATCCGCTGCCGAAGACGGCGCACCGCTGCTCGTGACGGCCGGTGGCGGGGACGATGATGCGGGCATCGAGGTGCGCAGCAGCTACCTCGTCCTGAGCGCCCTGGCCCGCGTGGACGCCGGCGGTCGCTTGCCGGCCACGGGATGGGACCAGCGTTTCAGCCGCGCGAGCGTCGAGCTGTACCTGCCGCCCGGGCACAAGCTGCTCGCGGCCGCCGGCGCCGACACGGCCAGAGGCAGCTGGGCCACGCGCTGGCAGTTGCTGGATTTCTTCCTGGTGCTCATCATCACGATCGCGGCGTGGCGGCTGTTCGGCGTGGCGGGCGGGGTGGTGGCCTTGGCGGCGCTGGTGCTCAGCTACCAGGAAGCGAATGCACCCGTCTGGCTGTGGCTGAACCTGCTGGTCGCCGCGGCGCTGCTCACGGTCGCGCCAGCCGGGAGGCTGCGCACGGCCGTGCGCGTTTATGCCGGCGCGAGCGCGTTGCTGCTCGTGCTCGCGCTCGTGCCGTTCGCGGCACAGCAGCTGCGCATCGCGATCTACCCGCAACTCGATCCGCAGGGGACGGTGTTCGACGACAGCTACCTCGTGGGGCCGGCGTCGGTCCCGGCGGCGCCGCCCGGCGAAGCGAAGCGCGAGATGGATGGCCGGGCAATGACGTTCGATGCGCCGGTCGCTGCAGAGGGCCAGGCGATGGAAGAAATCATCGTCAGCGGCGTGCGCGTCGACAAGCTGTCCGGCTCGTACGCGCGCTACGCACCGAATGCCATCGTGCAGACCGGACCGGGCATTCCTGACTGGCAGTGGAACCGCTATTCGCTCGGGTGGAGCGGACCGGTGGAGCCGACGCAGGACTTGCGGCTCGTCATCCTGCCGCGCTGGGTGGTGTCCCTGTTGCGCGTCGTCGAAGTCGGCCTGCTGCTCGCGTTCCTCGCTATAGCCGCGTCGCACATGCTGGGCCGACGCTGGCGATTGCCCGGCGGTCTCGCCATCGGCCGCGCGGCGGCGGGCATCCTGGTGCTGGCGTTCGCGGCCGTGCCGGAAGCGCGCGCGTCGGTGCCGACGCCGGAACTGCTGCGGGACCTCGAGCGACGCCTGACCGAGCCCGCCGACTGCGCGCCGCGCTGCGCGGAAATCACCGCGGCCGCCGTCAGCGTGCGTGGTAACGACATCAGCCTGCTACTCGCCATCGACGCGCTCGAGGACAGCGCCGTGCCGCTCCCGGGTGCGTACCGCGGCTGGCGGCCGACCGCGGTTCGGATCGACGGGAACGCGCCAGCCGACGTGCGTCGGGGTGAAGACCGGGTGCTCCGCGTGCGGGTGCCAAAAGGCCGGCATGCGATCACGTTGCGTGGCGCGGCCGGGGATGCCGATACCCTGGAGATCCCGTTTCCCGCACCACCGCGTAGCGTCGAGGTCGACGCGGACGGCTGGAGTGTTGCGGGCCTGCGCGGCCGGCACCTGGTGTCCGGCGCGCTGCAACTCACGCGGGTGCGCCAGGCGACGGACACGGATTCGACGGCGCGCTGGGAAGCCACGCGGTTTCCGCCCTTCGTGTCGATCACGCGCACCGTGGAGCTGGACCTGGACTGGACCGTGACGACGCAAGTCTCGCGCATCGCGCCGGTCGAAGGCGCGCTGAGCCTGCGCGTGCCCCTGTTGCCGGGCGAATCCGTGCTGACCGAGAGCCTCGACGTGGAAGACGGCGAGTTGCTGGTGAACATGGCGCCGCGCCAGCCGTCGATGACGTGGCAGTCGCGGCTGCCCCGCAGCGCGGAGCTGCGGCTCGAGATGCCGGATGGTGTTGCGTGGACCGAGACCTGGCAGGTCGGTGCCGGCAGCGTGTGGCACGTCGAGTTCGACGGCCTGCCCGAGAGCGCGTCCGACGCCGGCGGCGGCGTGCGGACGTCGGTTTTTCACCCGCGCGGTGGTGAGGCGCTGGTCATCTCGGCGACGCGGCCGGACGCGGTGGAAGGCGGCACGCTGGCCTTCGATCGCGTCTGGCTCGAGGTCAACCAGGGCCAGCGTTCGCGAGAGACGACGCTGTCCCTGGACATGCGGAGTACGCGCGGCGCGCAACACGTGCTGGTCCTGCCCGGCAATGCCGAGCTCCTGTCCGTCGAGATCGACTTCGACACGGAGCCGCTGCGCATCGAAGACGGGCGGCTGGCGATCCCGGTGCTGCCCGGCGAGCACGACGTCGAGATTACCTGGCGTGAAGCGGTGCCGGCCGCGATCGCGGCGCGCATGCCGGTCGTCGACCTCGGCGCGCCCGCCAGTAACGTGACACAGACCCTCGAGCTGCCGCCATCACGCTGGCTGCTGGGTGCGTCGGGCCCTGTGCTGGGTCCCGCGGTGCTGTACTGGTCGGAGCTTGCCGTACTGGTCCTGTTCGCCTGGATCCTGTCACGCATCGAGTTCACGCCGCTCAGGTTCCGTCACTGGCTGCTGCTGGGCCTCGGCTTCAGCACGTTCAGCTGGGGCGTCTTCGCGGTCGTCGTCGCGTGGCTCGTCGCGGTGGGCGCGCGGGACCGCTGGCGGCCCGAAACGACCCCCGCGCTGTACAACACGCAGCAGGCCGGCATCATCGTGCTCACGGCCATCGCGCTGCTGGCCATCGTGGTGAGCCTGCCGCTCGGCCTGCTCGGCGTGCCGGACATGAGCGTGACCGGCAACGGCTCCTGGGGCAATCACCTGCAGTGGTTCGCGGACCGCGCGGAGGGCGTGCCGCCGACCGCCGTTGCCTGGTCCGTGCCGCTGTGGGTGTACAAGGCGCTGATCCTCGCGTGGGCACTGTGGCTCAGCCTCGCGCTGCTGCGCTGGCTGCCGTGGACGTGGCAATGCTTCGCGAAGGACGGTTTCTTCCGCTCGCGAACAGAGACCGTGGTCCGATGACGCGGGGCGTCATCGCGTGGTCGGTCGCGTTCCTGGCGGTGCTCGGCTGGTCGGCGATCAATCCGCACGACTATCCGACGTGGGTGCTCGAGGTGCTGCCCGCCGTCGCCGGTGCGGCGATTCTCGCGGCGACGCGCACGCGCTTCCCGCTGACAACCCTGCTATACGTGCTCATTCTCGCGCACTGCATCATCCTGGTCGTCGGCGGCCACTACACTTACGCCGAGGTGCCGCTGGGCGACTGGGTGCGCGACCTGACCGGCGGAACGCGTAACAACTACGACAAGCTCGGCCATTTCGCACAGGGCTTCGTCCCGGCGCTCGTTGCACGTGAGCTGGCGCTGCGCCTCGGCATTTTTCGCACGCGTGGGTGGATGAACGTGTTCATCGTCGGCTTCTGCCTGGGCATCAGCGCGTTCTATGAGCTGATCGAATGGTGGGTCGCGCTGGCTTCGGACGAAGCGGCCGACGCGTTCCTCGGTACGCAGGGCTACGTCTGGGACACGCAGTCGGACATGATGCTGGCACTCATAGGCGCCATCGTCGCGCTCGTGCTCCTCGGCCGCTGGCACGACCGGCAGATCTCGGCACTGGCTGATGCACCGACGGCTGCCTAGTCTCTTCGCACTGCTCATCGCCTGCGCTCCGCCCGCGCAGGCGGCCGAGTGCGTCGTGCTGCTGCACGGGTTGATCCGCAGCGCCGCGTCGATGGAGCCGATGCAGGAGGCGCTCGAGGCCGCGGGCTACGAGACGGTGAACGTCGAGTACCCGTCGCGGGATTCGACGATCGAGGTGCTGGCGCCGCTCGCCGTCGGCGAAGGGCTCGACGGCTGTCACGCGAAGCCGGACGTCGACAGGGTGCACTTCGTCACGCACTCGCTGGGCGGCATCCTCGTGCGCCAGTACCTCGCGAACCAGCCCATCGCCGATCTCGGGCGCGTCGTGATGCTGGGGCCGCCGAACCAGGGCAGCCTTGCCGCCGACAAGATGCGCGACGTGCCCGGCTACGACTGGATCAACGGTCCGGTCGGGCGCGAACTCGGCAAGGGTCCGGACAGCGTGCCGCTGAAACTGCCGCCCGCGGACTTCGAGGTGGGCATCATCGCCGGAACCCGGACGATCGACCCGGTGACCTCGGCGTTCCTGCCGAACCCGGACGACGGGCGCGTGTCGGTGGATGACACGAAGCTCGAGGGCATGACCGATTTCGCGATCGTCGCGCACTCGCATGCGTTCATGATGCGCATGCGCGAGCCCATCGAGTTGACGATACGTTTCCTGCAGACGGGGTCATTCGATGCCGGGTGAGCCGCGCGCCTGCGCGTTCCTCACGATGGCGGATGAAAGCGGCTTCGTGACGGACTACCGTCCCGGCATCCCGCCGCTGGAAGCGCTGGGCTGGACAGTCGATTGCGTGCCATGGCGCGAGGCCGGACACGACTGGTCGCGCTACGCCGCGGTCTACATCGCCGCGCCGTGGGACTACACCGAGAATCCCGACGCGTTCCTGGCGACGCTGGAAGCGATCGAGCGGTCCGGCGCCTTGCTGGTCAACCCGCTGCCACTCGTGCGCTGGAACCTGGACAAGGGCTACCTGCGGGACCTCGAACGCCGCGGCATCGACATCGTCCCGAGCCTCTGGCGTGAACGTTTCGGGGAGGCGAAAGTGGAGGATTGGTTCGCAGCGCTCGCGACGGACACGCTCGTCATCAAGCCGCGCATCGGCGCGAACGCGGAGAGTATCTACGTTCTGGACCGGCCGCCCGACCCGGCGCTGGCCACGACGCTCGAGCGCACGTACGCGCGGCGGCCCTTCATCGTCCAGCCGTTCATCGACGCGATCCGGACCGATGGCGAGTACTCGCTGTTCTACCTGGGTGGCGCGTTCAGTCACGCCATTCGCAAACTCCCGAAGGCTGGCGACTTCCGCGTCCAGGAAGAGCACGGGGCCGATATTCAGGCCGCGACGACGGAGTCCCTGCTGGCCGCCGCCGGAGACGCCGCGCTCGCCGCCGTGGACCCCGAACCGGCTTACGCCCGCGTGGATTTCGTGCGGAACAGTGACGGCCGATTCCTGCTGATGGAACTCGAGTTGATCGAACCGTCGCTGTACCTGCGCATGGATCCGGGTGCGCCGCAACGTTTCGCGGCCGCGTTCGACGATTATGTCAGGCGGCACCAGGACAGCGCGACCGGCTGACCCAAGTCCGTGTCGTGGCGGCGTTTTTCGGCCATCGCGCGGCCCGTGCCCGGCAGCCTCGTGTGAACTGCGTCACGTTCCTGCCTGCGTCGCCTTCGAGCGACAGCGTCGCCCTACGGATGCATGCTTCTTTACCCGGGTTACCGCGGGTAACGGGCCCGGCACGAGTCGCAATCGGGAGAAGCTGGATGTCGAATCTGCGGGTACTGGTCCTGCTGTTGTCGCTGGTGACCGCGGGCTTCGCGAGCATGCCGGCGGCAGCTGGCGAACTCAGCGCCATCATCAACGGCAAGTCCTGGCATCCCGGCGCGCACGAGGACTGGAACGAAGACAACTACGGCCTCGGCGTCGAGTACGCATTCGACAGCGAGTCGCCTTGGCACTGGAAGCTGCTGGCCAACGCATTCGTCGACAGCGTCGACAACATGTCCTACATGGCAGGCGGCGGCCTGCACCGCCGCGTCTGGGACACCGGACGGTTCCACGACCTGCACGTCGACCTCGGCGTCAACGCCTTCCTGATGACGCGCGAAGACGTCAACGGCAGTCGGCCCTTTCCCGGCATCCTGCCCGGGCTCGCGGTCGGCAATCGCTACGTCGGCCTGAACTTCACCTACCTGCCGCGGAAGGCGGTCGAGATCATGTACGACTCGCCCGACGTCGACCCCGGCATTTCCGGCATTTTCTTCGTGCAGCTAAAACTGAACGCCGACCTGTTGAGTTTCTAGCGCTGCCGCTGGCTCGTCGCGCGGCCTGGCCTACGCGGCCTTTTTCTTCAGCAGCGGCTTCAGGTACTTGCCGGTAAACGAGCTCTTGTCGGCGGCCACGCTTTCCGGCGTGCCGGTCGCGACGACCGTGCCGCCGCCGGACCCGCCTTCCGGCCCGAGGTCGATGATCCAGTCGGCGGTCTTGATCACGTCGAGATTGTGCTCGATGACGACCACCGTGTTGCCGCGGTCGCGCAGCCGGTGCAGCACGCCCAGCAGCTGCTCGATGTCGCGGAAGTGCAGGCCGGTCGTCGGCTCGTCGAGGATGTAGAGCGTGCTTCCGGTATCGCGTTTCGACAGCTCTTTCGCGAGCTTGACGCGCTGTGCCTCGCCGCCGGAGAGCGTCGTCGCGTTCTGGCCGAGGCGAATGTAGGACAGGCCGACGTCCATCAGTGTCTCGAGCTTCTTCGCGACCACCGGCACGTTCCGGAAGAACTCGAACGCGTCCTCGACCGTCAGCTCCAACACCTCGTGGATGTTCTTCCCCTTGTAGCGGATCTCGAGCGTCTCGCGGTTGTAGCGCTGGCCGCGGCAGACGTCGCAGGGCACGTAGACGTCCGGCAGAAAATGCATCTCGACTTTCAGCACGCCGTCGCCCTGGCAGGCCTCGCAGCGGCCGCCCTTGACGTTGAAGCTGAAGCGGCCCGGCGCGTAGCCGCGCGAGCGTGCTTCCTGCGTGCCGGCGAACAGCTCGCGGATCGGCGTGAACAACCCGCTGTACGTGGCCGGGTTCGAGCGCGGCGTGCGGCCGATAGGGCTCTGGCTGATGTCGATGACGCGGTCGATTGCGTCGAGGCCGCGGATGCCGTCGTGCGGCGCCGCGTTGCGATTGCTGCGATTGATCTCGGCGGCGACCGCTTCGTACAGCGTGTCGTTGACCAGCGTGGACTTGCCGGAGCCGGAGACGCCCGTCACGCAGGTCATCAGCCCGACCGGGATGGCCACGTCGATGCCGCGCAGGTTGTTGCCCCGCGCGCCGGTAATCTCGATCTGGTGCTTCGCGTTGCGCCGCGTGCGTTTCTCCGGGACGGGAATGGCGCGCCGGCCGGACAGGTACTGGCCGGTCAGCGAGTTCGGGTCCCTGCGAATCTCGCCCGGCGTGCCCGCGGCGACGACGTAGCCGCCGTGCACGCCGGCGCCCGGCCCCAGGTCGACGACGTGATCGGCCGCGAGGATCGCGTCCTCGTCGTGCTCGACGACGATGACGGTGTTGCCAATGTCACGCAGGTGCGTCAGCGTGCCGAGCAGGCGCTGGTTGTCGCGCTGGTGCAGGCCGATGGACGGCTCGTCGAGGATGTACATGACGCCCACGAGTCCGGACCCGATCTGGCTCGCGAGCCGGATGCGCTGGGCTTCGCCGCCGGACAGCGTCTCGGCGCTGCGGTCGAGCGACAGGTAGTCGAGGCCGACGTCGGACAGGAAGCCGATGCGGTCGCCGATCTCCTTGACGATCTTGTCGGCGATCGTGGCCCGCCAGCCCTCGAGACGCATATTCGCGAAGAATGCCTTGGCGTCGCCGACGGAAAGCCCGGTCAGCTCCGGCAGTGAACGGTCCGCGACGAACACGTGGCGCGCAGCCCGGTTCAGGCGCGTGCCATCGCAGTCCGGGCAGTGCCGGCTGTTCAGGAACTTCGTGAGTTCCTCGCGCACCGCGCCGGACTCGGTCTCGCGGTAGCGCCGCTCGAGATTCGGAATGACGCCCTCGAAGCGGTGCAGTTTCTTCACTTCCATGCCGCGGCTGTTCGCGTAGTGAAACTCGATCTTCTCCTTGCCGCTGCCGTACAGGATCACGTCGCGCAGCTTCTCCGGCAGTTCGTCGAACGGCTGCTCGATATCGAAGCCGTAGTGCGCCGCGAGGCTCTGGATCATCTGGTAGTAATAGGTGGTCTTCCGGTCCCAGCCGCGGATCGCGCCGCCGGCCAGCGACAGGGACGGGTTGACGACGACCCGCGCCGGGTCGAAGAACTGGCGCACGCCGAGGCCGTCGCAGCCCGGGCAGGCGCCCGAGGGGTTGTTGAACGAGAACAGCCGGGGCTCCAGCTCCGTCAGGCTGTAGCCGCAGATGTTGCAGGCGAAGCGGTCGGAGAACACGAGTTCCTCGCGCTCCGCGTCGTCCATCCACGCGACTTTCGCCACGCCGTCGGAGAGGCGTAGCGCGGTCTCGAAGGACTCGGCAAGCCGCAGCCTGAGGTCGTCCTTCACCTTGAAGCGGTCGACGATCGCCTCGATGGTGTGCTTGCGCCGGAGGTCGAGCTTCGGCGGCTGGTCGAGTTCGTAGACCTCGCCGTCGATGCGGGCGCGGACGAAGCCCTGCGCCATCAGGTCCTGCATGAGCGCTACGTGCTCGCCCTTGCGGTCGTCGACGACCGGCGCGAGCAGCAGCAGCTTCGTGCCCTCCGGCAGCGCCAGCACCTGGTCGACCATCTGGCTGACGGTCTGCGCCTCGAGCGTCGTGCCGTGGTCCGGGCAGCGCGGCGTGCCGGCACGGGCGAACAGCAGTCGCAGGTAGTCGTAGATCTCGGTGACCGTGCCCACGGTCGAGCGCGGGTTGTGCGACGTCGACTTCTGCTCGATAGAGATCGCGGGCGACAGACCGTCGATGTGGTCGATGTCCGGCTTCTCCATCATCGACAGGAACTGCCGGGCATAGGCCGACAGCGATTCCACGTAGCGGCGCTGGCCTTCCGCGTAGATCGTGTCGAACGCGAGCGAGGACTTGCCCGAGCCGGACAGGCCCGTGAACACGATGAGCTTGTCCCGCGGCAGCGAGAGGTCGATGTTCTTCAGGTTGTGCGTCCGTGCGCCGCGCACGTCGATCGTTTTTTGCGAGGTGGCCATGCCGGTATCGGGGAGCGGAATCGAACCTGTTAATATACGCGGCCCGGCAAGTCCGGCGCAAAGCCCCGCCCGTAACAGGATGTAAAGACGTGTCCGACGAATCCCCGAGCCCGGCCCCCGAGGCCGCCGTCGCGCTGTTGCCCGGCGAACGGCGTACGGTCGGCCTGCTCACGGGCGCCGCGATGCTGCGAATGCTCGGACTGTTTTCGCTGCTGCCGGTGTTATCCGTGTACGCCGGCAGCCTGGACGGCCAGACGCCATTGCTCATCGGCCTGGCGGTCGGCGGATACGGGCTGACGCAGGCGCTCCTGCAGATTCCGCTGGGCGCGTTGTCCGATCGCGTGGGCCGGCGGCCGGTGATCCTGGCCGGTCTGGCCGTGTTTGCCGTCGGCAGCGCGGTCGCCGCCTACAGCGATACGATCGCCGGCGTCATTGCGGGGCGGTTCCTGCAGGGCGCGGGGGCGATATCCGCGACGCTGACCGCGCTGCTGGTGGATGCCACCCGGCCGGCCATCCGGACCCGCTCCATGGCCGTGCTCGGTATCGGCATCGGCGTATCGTTCATCGTCGCGATGGTCTTCGGTCCCTGGTTCGCGGCGCATTTCGGTGTGCCGGCACTGTTCCTGTTCGGCGTCGTGGCGGCCGCGGTCGGAGCCGCGTTCGTGCTGATGGTGCCCGCCGTGTCGCTCGAGGGCGGGACCCGGTCGCCGACCGACCTTCGGCCGGCAATCCGGCCGGACCTGCTGCGCCTCGATGCCTACGTGTTCCTGCTGCACGCGATCATGACGGCGACGTTCGTCGCGCTGCCGTTCGTCCTGGGCGGTCGGCTCGAGCTGCCGGCGACGTCGCACTGGATGATCTACGTCGGCGCGATCGTCGCATCGCTCGCGCTGACCGTGCCGCTCATACTGCGCGACGAGCGCCGCGGCAAGGCGGCGACCCTGCGTATCGCAGTGGTGCTGCTGCTGGCCGGCCAGGCCGTGCTCGCGTTTGCGTCGTTCTCGACGGCCACGGTATTTCTCGCGCTGGTCCTGTTCTTCGGCGGCTTCAATTTCCTCGAGGCCGGCCTGCCGGCGCGGCTCTCGCTGCTGGCCGACGACGATGCCCGCGGCGCGTCGCTCGGCGTCTACTCGACGGCCCAGTTCCTCGGCGCATTCGCCGGCGGGCTCATCGGCGGCCGCTTCCTGGGCGACGGCAGCCCCGCGAACGTGTTCTTCGTCTGCGCGTTGCTCGCGGCGATCTGGCTCGCGCTCGCCGGCACCGGCCGGGCCGGCGGTGCCCCGGACCCGACATAAGCACTTCGCCGGGAAGGACTTTTGACCACTCGCCCTGATATCATGCGCCGCAGCGGCATCAAGGGAGAACAAGAATGAGCCTGCTCGCAGAACTCAGGCGGCGGAACGTCTTTCGCGTCGGCGCGACCTACCTGCTCGCGTCCTGGGTGCTGCTGCAGATCATGGACGTCGTCTCGCCGCTCCTGAACCTGCCCGACTGGGCACCACGGCTGATGCTGGTGATCCTCGGCATCGGCTTCCTGCCGGTGCTGCTGTTCTCGTGGGCATTCGAGCTGACACCCGACGGTATCAAGCGCGAATCGGACGTGGAGCGCGGCACGTCGATGACGGGCGCGACCGGCGCGAAACTCAACGTCGTCATCGTCGTGTTCCTGGCCATCGCGATCGGCATGCAGTTCCTGCTGTGGCGGCAGGGGCCGGATGCCAGCGACGCCGCCGGCGCGGCCGTATCCGATGCGACGGCGGACGACCCCACATCCGCGGCAACGGACAGCTCCATCGCCGTGCTGCCGTTCGTCAACATGAGTTCCGACGAAGAACAGGAGTACTTCTCCGACGGCATCACCGAGGAGATCCTGAACTCGCTGGCGTCGGTACGTGAGCTCAAGGTCGCCGGCCGCACGTCGTCGTTCGCGTTCAAGGGCCAGAACGACGACCTGCGCCGCATCGGCGAGGCGCTCGGCGTGACCCACATCCTCGAGGGCTCCGTGCGCAAGGCGGGCGACCAGGTGCGCATCACGGCGCAGCTCATCAAGGTGGACGACGGCTTCCACGTCTGGTCGCAGAACTACGACCGCGAGCTGACGAACGTGTTCGCGATCCAGGAAGAGATCGCGAACGAGATCCTGGGCCAGCTCACGAACCACCTGCTGGCCGCTGACACACGGGTCGCCGACGTCCGGGAGACCACGCCGGAAGTCTTCGACCTGTACCTGAAGGCGAAGCAGCGGATCTATACGCGCGAACGCTTCGAAATCGAGACCGCGGTCGAAGAACTCGATCGTGCGATCCAGGCCGATCCCGACTATGCGCCGCTGTACGCGCAGCGCGGCATCGCGACGATGCTGCTGTCCGAGCAGCAGTACGGGACGTTGCCGGACGACGAGGCGAACCGGCGCGGCAAGCGCTTCGTCGACAAGGCGCTGGAACTGGACGACAACCTGGCCGAGGGCTGGGCGGCACTGGGCCTGTATCACGGGCGTTTGCCGGGCACGTCCGAAGCGGCCATCGAGCCGCTGATGCGGGCGCTGGAGCTAAACCCGAACCTGATCGACGCGAGCAACTGGCTGCAGATCGCCTTGAACGGCGTTGGCGACTTCAAAGGATCGCTCGAGGTGCTGATCGATGCCACGGAGCGAGACCCGCTGTACCGGCCGGCGTTTTCCAACGCGTTGACGACTTTTAACAATTTCGGCCAGCCGGAGCGGGCGGAGGCATTGCTCCGCAAGATCGAGGCGCTGGACGCGGACAATCCCGACTTGTTGTCGGCCCGCGCCATCAATTACCTGTTTTCCGGTCGCTCCGGCGAGGGTCTGCAGCAGATGGAAATGCGCAGCGAACTCGGCCCGATGAGCGGCGTGGAGCGCATTTTTCTCAGCGTCGGGTTGTTGAATACCTACCAGTACGAGCGGGCGGCGGAAGAGGGTTCGCAGTTCTTCCGGCCGGATGCGCTGTTCAAGCTCGGTCGCAAGGACGAGGCCTACGACATGGCCTACGATTTCGCGTCGTCCGGTTTTCCGGAAACGCTGTTCATCCTGCTGAACCGTGACGGGCGCAGCAAGGACGTCGTCGACTACCTCGAGGAGCGCTGGCCCGGCATCCAGGAATTCGCGGACGAAAACCCGGGCACCGAACACGGCTACTCCATCATGGCCGAGGTGGCGCTGGCCTACCAGCGCGTCGGAAACCGGGAACGCTTCGACGAGGCAATGGCGTTTGTCGACGCGCACCTCGTGCACCTCGACGACCAGGGTCTCGACAACTACCTCCTCGACTACAGCACCGGCATTTACTACGCCCTGGAAGGTAACGCCGATCTTGCGATCGAGCACCTCGAGCGTGCGGCTGAGCAGGGGCTGCCGTCGAACGGTCCCATGGCCGAGATCTCGCCGGCGCTCGCCGTGCTTGAAGGCGACCCGCGATTCGCCGACATCGAGGCCCGGATGCTGGCGACGACGAACCGCGACCGCGCCGTCGTCGGCCTGCCGCCGCTCGATGCCGACTTCCAGGTCGTCGACGCGAACGGCGAGACCAGCCTGTAGCGCGTTTCTCCCCGAGTCGTGGCACGCAAGTACACACTACCCGGCCTGATCTCCTTCCTGCTGACCGGTTGCACCGGCGTTCCCGATGGCGTGACGCCAGTGACCGGCTTCGACGCAGAGCGCTACCTCGGCACCTGGTACGAGATCGCACGGCTCGATCACCGCTTCGAGCGTGGCCTGACGGACGTGACCGCGACCTATACCGCGCGCGACGACGGCGGCATCGACGTGGTGAACCGGGGCTACGATGCGGACGCCGGCGAGTGGAAGGCCGCCACCGGGCGCGCGTACTTCATCGACTCGCGCGACACGGGCCGCCTGAAGGTCTCGTTCTTCGGCCCGTTCTACGGCGCGTACAACATCGCCGAGCTGGGTGCCGACTATGACTATGCGCTGGTGACCGGACCGAACCGGTCGTACTTGTGGATCCTCGCGCGCGAGCCGCAGCTCGATGCCAGCGTGCGCGAGCGCCTGGTCGCCAACGCAGCGTCGCTCGGCTTCCCGGTGCAGGAATTAATCAGGGTGACGCACGCACGCGCCGGCGCCACGAACTAGCGGGGCGGATTTCGGGGCGTGCGCGCCGGAAATCCTGCTGTCATTTGCAGGACGACCCTCTACAATAGTGCCCCCTCGCGGTGCTTCAATGCCTGCGAACGATACAAGTCACTGATTTTTATAAGAACTGAGGATCACACATGGCCCGTGGAATCAACAAAGTCATTCTCGTCGGCAATCTCGGGGCGGACCCGGAGACGCGTTACATGCCGTCCGGGGGCGCCGTGACGAACCTCAGCATCGCGACGTCGGAGTCCTGGAAGGACAAGCAGACCGGCGAGCAGAACGAGCGGACGGAGTGGCATCGCGTTGCGATGTTCAACCGCCTCGCCGAGATCGCGGCCGAGTACCTGCGCAAGGGATCGCAGGTTTACATCGAGGGCAAGCTGCGCACCCGCAAATGGCAGGACCGCGACGGCAACGACCGCTACACGACGGAGATCATCGCCGACGAGATGCAGATGCTCGGTGGACGCGGCGGCAGTGGCGGCGGCGGCGGTTCCTACGATCGCGGCGGCAGCAGCGGTGGCGGTTCGCGTTCCGGTGGCTCGTCGCAGCCGCCGCCGGCGGACGAGGATTTCGACGACGACATCCCGTTCTGAGGCAGTTGGGAAAATTGCCGGCGCCGCTCTTCGGCGCGACATGAAATCCGACCCCGGGTCGCGTACATTCCCTGTCAGGACGACGCTGCCGCGCGCCGTGCCGCGCGGGCATCTCGTGGATCGCCCGCACGTCGTCGGGTGATCCGGATCGCGCGAAGAATTCGTAATAACAAGAAGAAGACCCGTTGAAGGAGAGCAACATGTCCCGCAATTGCATACACGTCTGCCTGTTGGCCGCATGCCTGCTGCCGGCCATCGTCCAGGCGGACGAGTTGACCGAAATCATCCAGAAGGACCTGGTCGCGCTCGGCTACGATCCCGGCAACATCGATGGCGAGATGAGCACTGAAACCGCGATTGCGATTTCCGCGTTCCAGGCGGAGCGGGGGCTGGACGTCACCGGCAAGCCCACTCCGCAGCTGGCCGGCATCATCAAGTCGGCGATCAAGAATAAGAACAACCCGGGCGGTGCTGTGTACACACAGGCCTCCGCAACGCCAGCGGCGGACCCGGCAGCGCTGGAGGCGGCGCGCCAGGCCTGTCTGCAGAAGAAGATCGAAGACGCGCAGAAGGCACAGCAGACGAAGCGCGGCTTCGGCAGCCTCATGCGGGCGGTCGGCCGCACCGCGTCGAGGTTTGGCAGCGGTGCTGCGCAGGACATCGCCCAGGCCAGTCGCGATATCTACGACGTCAATGCGACCGCCAGTGACCTGGAGTCCGCGGCCAAGGATCTCGGGCTCACGGAAGGCGACATCGAAGCCTGCCGCAACCCGGCGATGTGAAGCGGGAAAAAACAACAAGAATCGAGGAGTTGCCATGCATGACCTGACCACGTTCATCCGCCGGTACCTGAATTCCGTTGCACCGATCGCATTGACCGCGCTGGCCGTCGGCATACCCGGCGTCGCGTCCGCGCGGGACGATGCGCGCGCGTTGCTCGTCACCGGCATCCAGACCGACTACGGCGACATGGTCAACCGCAATGCGGGCGGCGGCGTCATGGGCGGCTTCACGGCCGACGACCTGTGTCTCAACAGCGACCGGATCGGCTGGGCGATGAGCGAGATCGTAAACCAGGTCGAGAGCAGCATGCGCGAGGCCGGTTCGCCGATCCAGCTCAGCGACATCGAGCGGATGCCGGGCGCGCCGACGCGGCCCGAGATCGAGGACGGTCTCCGGACCGCGCGCGATGAATTCTGCGACACGAGCGAGCCGCCGCCGTCGGTACGCCCGTTCGTCCTGACGTATGCGCATTGCCGCATGGCGATGATCACGCCCGAGCACGCGATGGACATCCACCTGCCGCCGCAGGTCGGTACCGGCACGATGTCGATGGCGGATTTCACGCGTCGCGAGGTCGTGCAGCTCAGCCTGACGCGCAATCTCGACTCGGTCAGCAGCATCGTGGGCAGCGGGTGGAGCGGCGACGTCAGCATGACCAACCCGGCCGCGGACGGAGAGCGTATCGGTTACCCGACGACGCGCTACGCGTTCGAATACGCGGGAGGGCCTGGCGACACGGGCCTTGCCGGGATGTTCGGTGCCTCGATCGAGGTGAAGAACGAAGGCACCGTCTGGGTGTCGGACGACGTGCCGGGCATCGGCATCATGAAGACGTTCTACGAGAACCTGACGACGGAAGTAGCGCGCGGCGACGGGTCCTTCGGCTTCTTCGACGGCATGCTGAAGAACCTCGTGGGCCTCTTGCAGCACGGCATGCCGCTGGAGCTCGACCAGACCGTCAGTTCCAGCGTCAATGGCCGTACGTCGGTCAGCGGCCGCAGCCACCAGGTCGTGACGAACGTGCAGGTCGTCGATTTCGAGCCCGGCTGGTGCGAGCAGAGCCTGATGCCCCCGAACTACGCGGTCATCGATGTCGACCAGCAGATCAACGAGGCGCTCGCCGAGTCCGGCATGACGTCGGAGGACCTGTCGGCGGCCATGCAGGAGTACCAGCAGGCAATGGAGCAGCTGACCCCCGAGCAGCGCCAGATGATGGAGCAGATGGGCATGGGGGACATGATGCAGCAGATGGGTGGCGGTGCCGCAGGAGCGGCGCCGGCGGCCGGCGCTGCGGCTTCGGCAGCCCTGGTGACGGGCGACCCGGTGCAGTCGACGCAGAACCTGCTGCAGGCGCTGGGGTACGATGTCGGCAGTGACGGGGCCTCGTTGCAGACGCAGATCTCGATCGCGGAGTTCCAGGCCGACGCCGGCATGGACGTGACCGGCGAAGTCAGCGACGAGCTGGTTCGCGCCCTGTCGGACGCGGTCGATCGGCGCGGAGGCCGCTAGGAGGGGTGGTTTGCCCGGGCGGGCAATCCGTGTAGCATCGCGCCTCCCTGACCGACCGGGACACTGACGGGAACGGTGACCAAGAAGCTCTACATCAAGACGATGGGCTGCCAGATGAACGAGTACGACTCGGAGAAGATGGCGGACGTCCTGCGCGCGTCGCACGGCTACGAGCTGACCGGCAGCCTGGAAGAGGCGGACCTGCTGCTCGTCAATACCTGCTCGATTCGCGAGAAGGCGCAGGAGAAGGTGTTCTCGGAGCTCGGCCGCTGGCGCCGGCTCAAGGAGCAGCGCCCCGGGGTCATGATCGGCGTCGGCGGCTGCGTCGCGAGCCAGGAGGGCGACGGCATCACCGCGCGGGCACCGTTCGTCGACGTGGTGTTCGGCCCGCAGACCCTGCATCGCCTGCCCGAGCTGATCGACAGCGTGCGGGCGAAGCACGAACCGGTGGTCGACGTCTCCTTCCCCGAGATCGAGAAGTTCGACCGGCTGCCAGAGCCTCGGGCCGACGGTCCGACCGCGTTCGTGTCCTGCATGGAAGGTTGCAGCAAGTACTGCAGCTTCTGTGTCGTGCCGTACACGCGCGGCGAGGAGATCAGCCGGCCGCTCGACGACGTCGTCACGGAAGTCGTGCAGCTTGCCGAGCAGGGCGTGCGCGAGATCAACCTGCTCGGCCAGAACGTCAATGCCTATCGCGGTCCCATGCACGACGGCGGCACGGCGGACCTGGCTACGCTGATCTACTACGTGGCGGCCGTGGACGGTATCGATCGCATCCGCTTCACTACGTCGCACCCGGTCGAGTTCACCGACAGCCTCGTGCAGGCCTACGCCGAAGTGCCGCAGCTCGCGAGTTACCTGCACCTGCCGGTACAGCACGGCTCCGACCGGATTCTCGCTGCGATGAAGCGCGGCCACACGACGATCGAGTACAAGAGCAAGATTCGCAAGCTGCGCGCGGCCCGCCCCGGCATCTCGCTGTCGTCGGATTTCATCGTGGGCTTCCCCGGCGAAACCGACGCCGATTTCGAGGCGCTGATGAACCTGATCGCGGACATCGGTTTCGACCAGTCGTTCTCGTTCATCTACAGCGCGCGTCCCGGCACGCCGGCCGCGAACCTTGCGGACGACACGCCGCTCGCGGTGAAGAAAGAGCGGCTCTCGCTGTTGCAGGCACGCATCAACCAGCAGGCGCAGGAAATCTCGCGCGGCATGGTCGGCACGACGCAGCGGATACTCGTCGAAAAGCTATCGAAGAAGAGCAACCGGCAGGTGACCGGGCGCACCGAGAACATGCGTTGGGTGAACTTCGATGGCGATGCGTCGCTCATAGGCCGGTTCGTCGACGTGGAGATTACCGAGGCGTTGCCGAATTCCCTGCGTGGCCGCCTTGCCACTGACCAAGCCGCGGCGTAATCTGGGGTCCGGTTCCGAAACTTGAGCGCCTTGCAGATTTCCCGGGAAATCGTTCTCGAGCCTGCCGACAATGACCGCCTCGCCAACCTCTGCGGTCAGTTCGACGAACACCTGCGCCAGATCGAGCGCCGGCTCGGCGTGGAGATCGCGAGCCGCGGCAACCGCTTTCGCGTAACCGGCCTTCCGGGTGCGGCAGAGGCGGGCGGCGAGGTCCTCGAAACCCTCTTTCGGCTCACTGAGCACGAGCACCTCGATCCCGAGCGCGTCCACATTCACCTCCAGGAGTCGGTCATGAAACAGGGACAGGCCGTGGCCGCGGATGCGGCGCCCGATCTCGAAGAAACGGTCATCCAGACGCGGCGCAAGATGATTCGCCCGCGCGGTGACAACCAGACGGCCTACGTCGGCAACATTCGCCGGCACGACCTGGCGTTCGGCATCGGTCCCGCGGGAACGGGCAAGACCTACCTCGCGGTCGCGGCAGCCGTCGAGGCGCTGGACCAGGAACTGGTCCGCCGCATCATTCTCGTTCGCCCGGCCGTCGAGGCGGGGGAGCGGCTCGGTTTTCTGCCGGGCGACATGTCACAGAAGGTCGATCCTTACCTTCGGCCGATGTACGACGCACTCTACGACATGGTCGGCGCGGAAACCGTGACACGCCTGATCGAGCGCAACGTGATCGAGGTCGCACCGCTGGCGTTCATGCGCGGGCGTTCGCTGAATGAATCGTTCGTGATCCTCGACGAGGCGCAGAACACGAGCATCGAACAGATGAAGATGTTTCTGACGCGTATCGGTTTCGGGTCGCGCGCGGTCGTCACCGGTGACATTACCCAGATCGACCTGCCGTCCGGCCAGAAGTCCGGACTGCGCAATGCGATGGACGTGCTGAAGGATGTCGACGGCATCGCGTTCACCCTTTTCGCGCCGCGCGACGTCGTGCGCCACGCACTCGTGCAACGGATCGTCGAGGCCTACGAGGCGGCCGGCGAGTCCGGCTGAAACGGTGGCTGCCCGATCTGCCGCCGAAGTGACCGTCGATGTGCAAATCGCCGTCGACGATGCCGGCGTGCCGGCGCGCGCGACGATCGCCGACTGGGTCCGCGGGGCGCTCGCGGCGGCAGGGCACGACCGTGCGAGCGAAGTGTCCGTGCGGGTCGTGGCCGAAGCAGAGATGCAGGACCTCAACCGGACTTACCGCGGCAAGGACCGGCCAACAAACGTTCTGTCGTTTCCGGCCGGCCAGTTTGCGACCCCGCCGGACGAGGACGTGGATTTTCTTGGCGACATCGTGATCTGCGCCGCCGTGGTGCATGCGGAAGCGCGGGCCCAGGCGAAGACCGCGGATGCGCACTGGGCGCACATGCTCGTGCACGGGAGCCTGCACCTGCTGGGCTTCGATCATGAGACCGCGCCGGAGGCAGCGGTCATGGAGGGCCTCGAGACACGCATCCTCGCCGCGGCCGGTGTCTCCGATCCCTATAGAGCGCAATGATTACAGGGTGTTACAATCGCCGGGCGGCGCGGGCGATCGCCACGGCGCCGGGTACTTTTTTTCGGGTCAGATGAACGACAAACCGCCAAGTAGCAGCGGCACGGGACAAACCGGACTGTTCGCGCGCGTGGTACGCGCCGTCAGGGGTGAGCCCTGGAGCCGCGATGAAATCCAGGGCCTGATCGAGAAGTCCGATTCTGAACTCGACCCGGATGAAAAGAGCATGTTGTCCGGCGTGCTCGAGGTGGCGGAGACGCAGGTCCGCGACGTCATGGTGCCGCGTTCGCAAATGGTCGTGATCGACGTCGAGCAGCCGTTCGACGAGATCCTGCAGACTATTGTCGAGTCCGGCCACTCGCGCTTCCCGGTCATCGGCGAAGACCGCGACGAGGTGCTCGGCGTGCTGCTGGCCAAGGACCTGCTGCGCTACTTCGGACGCGACGACGCGAAAGAGCTCCCGATCCGCAAGCTGCTGCGGCCGGTGTCGGTCATCCCCGAATCGAAACGGCTGAATGCGCTGCTGAAGGAATTTCGCGACAGCCACAATCACATGGCGATCGTCGTGGACGAGTACGGCGGCGTTGCCGGGTTGCTTACGATCGAGGACGTGCTCGAGGAGATCGTCGGCGACATTGACGACGAACACGACCAGGAAGTCGCGGAGTTCATCCGCCCCGACGGGGAGCGCGAGGGCCGTCCGAGTTACGCGGTGCGCGCGCTGACGCGCATCGAGGATTTCAACGAGTACTTCGAGTCCGAGCTCGACGACGAGGAATACGACACGATCGGCGGCCTCGTCATGCACGAGCTCGGCCGGCTGCCCCGGCGCAACGAGCTCGTGCGCTTCGGGGGCTTCACGTTTGCGGTCACAAAGGCGGATCGGCGTCGCATCGAGGCCCTGCAGGTCCAGCGCGAGGCTACCTGATCATCGCTGCGCAGCGAACGGGCGATCCCGGTATGCTTGCCCCGCACAACCCCGATTCCTCCCGACATGGCGTGACGCGGCGCTGACATGGCCTACGCTCCCAGACTGCTCACCTTGCCGGCGGACCGGCCGCGCCTGACGCGTGCGCTTGTCGCGGCCAGCGGGGCGGCCACCACGCTGGTGTTTGCGCCCTGGTCGCTCGCGTGGGCCGCGCCGCTGGTCCTGCTGCCGCTCCTGTTCGTCTGCCTGACGCAGTCGCCGCGCGAGGCGGGCGGCCACGCGTTCTGGTACGGGCTCGGGCTGTTCCTGACCGGCACCTACTGGATCTACATTTCCGTCGTGGTCTTCGGGCAGGCCCCGGCCTGGATCGCGTTGGTCCTGATGGTCGGCCTGGCGGCGATCATGGCCGCGTGGCTGTTCCTTGCCGGCTACCTGATCGCCCGGCTCGCGCACGGGGAGCCCCTGCTGCTGCTCGTCGTGGCCCCCGCCGGCTGGGTACTTGTCGAGTGGCTCCGCGGCTGGGTCGCGAGCGGCTTCCCGTGGCTCGCATTCGGCTATTCGCAGGTGGACACGCCGCTGGCGGGATGGGCGCCGGTCGGCGGTATCTACGCGGCGTCCTTCGCGGTGGTGCTGTCGTCCGCGGGTCTCCTGGCCGCGACGTTCACCGCCGGCCGCCAGCGCTGGGTCGCGTTGCTCGCGGGCGTCCTGCCGTGGGTCGCCGGCGCCGGGCTCGCCGTGATCGACTGGACGCGACCCGACGGCGATGGCTTCCGCGTCACGATCCTGCAGGCCGGGCTGTCGCAGGACCAGAAGTGGCGGCCGGAGAATCGCCAGGCGACGCTCGATTTCTACCGCGACAACACTCGAATCGCGCGTGGCAGCACGCTGGTTGTCTGGCCCGAAGTGGCGGTGCCGTCCCTGCTGAGCCGCGAGCGCGCGTTCGTCCGGCAACTCCAGTCGGATGCGCGGGAAAGCGGCCAGGCCATCCTGTTCGGCGTCCTCGAGGACGTCGACGACCGGGGCACCCAGCGCATTTACAACAGCCTGCTGATGCTGGACGGGCAGCGTCTGCAGGCCTACCGGAAACGCCATCTCGTACCGTTCGGCGAGTACTTCCCGGTGCCGGCACGCGTGCGCGAGTGGATGCGCATGATGAGCCTGCCGCACAGCGACCTCTCGGCCGGTGACGACGCGCCATCATTGCTCGTCATGCCGGACGGGACGCGCCTTGCCGGCATGATCTGCTACGAGGATGCCTACAACGGCGAGCAGCGCTACGCGCTGCCGGATGCGGGCGTGCTGGTCAACGTCAGCAACGACGCGTGGTTCGGGGATTCGATCGCGCCGCACCAGCACCTGCAGATCGCGCGAATGCGCTCGCTGGAGGCCGGTCGCCCCGCCGTCCGCGCGACGAACACGGGTATCAGTGCGTTCATCGGCCACGACGGCGAACTGCTGTCGACGGGGCCGCAGTTCCGGCCGGCGACGCTGACGAACGCTGTGCAGCCCAGGACCGGCGCAACCCCGTTTGCCCGGGCCGGCAACCTGCCGGTGCTGCTGCTGTCACTGCTGCTGCTGGCGGGTGTCCGACTCCGGCACCGCTGAAGCCGTCCGGCCCCGGGACTCTGCGCGTTCCCGCTACTGCCATTTGGCGGCGCTTGCTGTAGGCTTGCGGCTTTTCTGAAGCCCGAAACCCACCGCCGAATCCGGGGCGCTCCTTGCGTGATCCCGGGGCCCGTCCGAATCACCCGCCACACACCATGATTTCTCCGTACCAGCCCGATTCCGTCGAACAGGCCGCTCGCGAGCACTGGGACTCCTCCCGCTGCTTCGAGGTTGCCGAGGACGACGGCAAGGACAAGTTCTACTGCCTGACGATGTTCCCGTACCCCAGCGGCAAGCTGCACATGGGGCACGTCCGGGTGTTCACGATCTCCGACGTCATCGCCCGCTACCAGCGGATGCAGGGAAAACACGTCCTGCAACCGATGGGCTGGGACGCGTTCGGCATGCCGGCCGAGAACGCGGCGATCCAGCGCGGGGTTCCACCGGCGCAGTGGACGTACCAGAACATCGACTACATGCGCGGACAGCTCAAGCGCATGGGCTACGCGTACGACTGGACGCGTGAGATCACGACCTGCCGGCCGGATTACTACCGGTGGGAGCAGTGGCTGTTCACGCGGATGTTCCGCAAAGGGTTGGTCTACCGCAAGAATTCGGTCGTCAACTGGGACCCGGTGGACCAGACCGTGCTGGCAAACGAGCAGGTCATCGACGGTCGCGGCTGGCGTTCCGACGCGCCGGTCGAGCGCCGCGAGATTCCGCAGTGGTTCATGAAGATCACGGCGTACGCCGACGAATTGCTGGATGAGCTCGACCGCATGCCCGGCTGGCCCGACTCCGTGAAGACGATGCAGCGCAACTGGATCGGCCGCTCGGAGGGCGTCGAGCTCTCGTTCGACGTGCCCGGCGCCGAAGCGCCGCTGACCGTGTACACGACGCGGCCCGATACGCTGTTCGGCGTCACGTACATGGCCGTCGCGGCGGAACATCCGCTCGCGCAAAAGGCCGCGGAGACCGATGCGGCAATCGCCGAGTTCGTCGAGGCGTGCCGCAAGACGGACGCGACCGAGGCGACCTTCGAAACGATGGAAAAGAAGGGCCTGCCGCTCGGGATCGACGCCGTGCACCCCCTGACCGGCGAGCCGGTGCCTGTGTGGGTCGCAAATTTCGTACTGATGAGTTACGGCACCGGCGCCGTCATGGCAGTGCCCGGGCACGATGCGCGTGACTGGGAATTCGCGAAAAAGCACGGCCTGCCGATCCGCCAGGTGATCGGGTCCGCAGACGGGGCGCCCGTCGACGTGCAGGCCGAGGTCTACACGGAGCGGGGCGTGCTCGTGAACTCGGGCGACTACGACGGCCTCGACTACGAAGCCGCGTTCAACGCGATCGCCGATCATTTCGAGAAGTCGGGCACCGGCCGCCGCAAGGTCAACTTCCGCCTGCGCGACTGGGGCGTGTCGCGGCAGCGCTACTGGGGCGCGCCGATCCCGATCATCTACTGCGACGACTGCGATGCGGTCCCGGTGCCGGAGGACCAGCTGCCCGTGGTGTTGCCCGAAGACGTCGAGTTCACCGGCGTCGGCTCGCCGCTGCGTGACATGCCGTCGTTCTACGAGACGACCTGCCCCGAGTGCGGCAAGCCCGCGCGGCGCGAGACCGACACGTTCGACACGTTCGTCGAGTCGTCCTGGTACTTCGCGCGCTACGCGTGCCCGGACGCGGGCGACGCGATGCTCGACGAGCGGGCACGCTACTGGCTCCCCGTCGACCAGTACACCGGGGGTATCGAGCACGCGATCCTGCACCTGCTGTACTCGCGTTTCTTCCAGCGCGTCATGCGCGACGAGGGCCTGGTCGAGTCGTCGGAACCGTTCACGAACCTGCTAACACAAGGCATGGTGCTGAAAGACGGCGCGAAGATGTCCAAGGCGAAGGGCAACACCGTCGACCCGCAGGAACTCATCGACCGCTACGGTGCCGATACCGTGCGCCTGTTCATGATGTTCGCGGCGCCGCCGGAGCAGGCGCTCGAGTGGTCCGACGACGGCGTGCAGGGCAGCTTCCGCTTCCTCAAGCGCTTCTGGACCGCGGTGCACGAGCACGTGGCCGCGGGCACGGCGGGGCCCGTCGATCCGCAGACGCTGGACGCCGCGCAGAAGGACCTGCGGCGCAAAACGCACCAGACGATCGAGAAGATCTCAGACGACATAGGGCGCCGGCATTCCTTCAACACGGCCGTCGCCGCGGCAATGGAACTCCTGAATGCCATCGGCCGCTTCGACGATACGTCGCCCGCCGGCCGGGCCGTCGTGCGCGAAGCGCTGGATGCCGTGGTGCTGATGTTGTCGCCGATGGTGCCGCATATCTGCGAGGCACTGTGGAATGCGCTGGGCCACACCGACGCACTGATCGACCAGCCCTGGCCCGCGTTCGACGCGAGCGCGCTGGCGCAGGACACCGTGGAACTCGTCGTGCAGGTGAATGGCAAGCTGCGCGGGCGCATCGGCGTGGCGGCGGACGCGGACAAGGACGCGATCGTGGCGCTGGCCCTGGCCGACCCGAACGTGCAGCGTTTCGTGGCCGACCAGTCAATCCGGAAGACGATCGTCGTGCCCGGCAGGCTGGTGAACATCGTTGTGTGACGCCGCCGCCAATGGGCGTCGCGGGTCGGGATGCGGGCCCGGTGTCCTGGCGATCGTCGCCATGTTTCTGGGCGGCTGCGGCTTTCACCTGCAGGGTGCGCACGAATTGCCGCCGGAGATGGCGCGGACCTATATCCGCGCGCCGGATGAGCACAGCCTGTTCTACCGCGAGCTTCGCCGCCGCCTCGGCGCGGCGGGGATCGACGTGGTTGACAACCACGGAGCGGCGACCGCCGTGTTCGATATTCGCGTCGACGATACGGGCCAGCGCGTCTTGTCGGTGTCGGCGCGGAACGTACCGACCGAGTACGAGGTGTTCTACACCGTGCAATACGGCGTATCGTCCGGTGACACCGCGATCGTGCCGGAGCAGGACCTCACGTTGACCCGCGACTACACCTATGACGCGACGCTCGTGCTCGGCAAGGAACGCGAGGAGGACGTGTTGCGGCAGCAGCTCGCCAACGATCTCGTGCGCATCGTGATGGAACAGGTTTCCGTCCAGTAGCGCCGTGGCCGAAACGACCGCCGTCCCGACCGGCGTCCTGCGTGTCGCGGATACCGGGCCTCAGGCACTGGCCGTGCTGCTGGAGCGCTACGGACTGCGTCTGACTGTCCACCCGGACGGCGTTCCGATTCCGGGCAGCTACTGGGGCGCGCCCGAGGCCGGCGTGATCGGGACCTGCGTGCACGTGCGCGGCGATACGCCGGTGCATTCGGTACTGCACGAATCTTCACACGTCGTCTGCATGACTCCGGAGCGTCGCGCGGAGCTGCACACCGACGCCGGCGGTGATGACCTCGAGGAGTCCGCAGTGTGTCTGCTGCAGGTCCTGCTGGCGGATGAACTCGACGGTGTCGGCGCGGCCCGACTCATGAATGACATGGATACGTGGGGCTACTCGTTCCGCCTGGGCAGCACGCAGGCCTGGTTCGAGCGGGACGCGGCCGATGCGCGGCAATGGCTCGCGGCGCACGGGCTCACCGACGCCGCCGGGCGCCCGGCATTCCGCCTGCGCAATGAATCAAAACCGATATAAATCATTGGATTAAGGCGCCTTCGGGCGACAGTGTATAGTCGCGTATGGCCTGGCTACGCTACACCGCCTACTTCCTGTTCATTGCGCTCGTCACCGGTACGTTGACGATGCTCGAAGTGCATTACCCCGGCAGCCTGAAGATGCACGTCTTCGTCGGCGACGGCGACACGCTGGGCACGAGCGAGTTTTCGCCCGTCGAACTGATCCAGCTCTTCCTACTCCTGATCTGCGGCGGCCTGATGGGCTGGGTGGCGCAGCACTGCCCGGCACAGCGTCCGCTGGCGCTGTGCTTCGGCGGCATGGCCGCGATGGCCTTCGTGCGCGAGCTCGATTACTTCCTCGATCGCTACGTCGCGGACAACGCGTGGCAGGTGCTGATTGCCGTCATCGCGGCGCTGGTCATCGCCTACGCCTGGCGACACCAGCGGCGTCTGCTCATCGCGCTGGGAAGGACCTGGCCGTCCTGCGGCCTGGCGCTGTTGTTTGCCGGTGCGGTCATCCTGTTTGCCTTCGTGCACTTTGTCGGGCACGAGCCGTTCTGGCGCGCACTGATGGGCGAGGGTTACCAGCGCGTCGTGAAGCTGGCGGTCGAGGAGTTCGTCGAGCTCGCGGGCTATTTCTTCTGGACCATAGGGGCGTTCGAGTACGCGATCGAGGCGCACGCCTCCGCGACTCGGGACCCGGAACCGGTCGCAGTCCGGCGCCGGCGCAACCGGCTGAAGCGCCGGCGCTGACGTTCGTCAGAGCTGGGTGGGGTTCGGGGCGTCGCCGTAGATCTCGACGGGGTCGAACACCTTCTGTGTGTCGGTCCAGACGAGGTCGACGTGCCCGTCGCGCTGCGCTGCGGTGAAGTCGCCGCCGGTCGGCACGCGGCGGTAGAAGCAGCTCCGATAGCCGACGTGGCAACTTGCGCCGCCGGCAACGTCGACGCGCAGCCAGACGCAATCCTGATCATCGTCGATCAGTAGTTCGCGCACCGTCTGCACGAACCCGCTCGTGGCGCCCTTGTGCCACAGTACCTGCCGGCTGCGGCTGTAGTAGTGGGCCTCGCCGGTGGCGATGGTGAGCTTCAGGGCCTCGGCATTCATGTAGCCCTGCATCAGGAGTTCACCGCTGTCGGCGTCCGTCGTCACGACCGTGATCAGGCCGCGGTCGTCGAATTTCGGCGCGAGGTCTGAGCCTTCCTCGACTTGCTCGATGCTCTGCCTCGGCAGGAACCTGACCGTGCTGTCCATCATCGCCCTCGGTGCTCCGTCGTCTGGCTGGGCGGGGGAGCATACAAGAAGGCCCGGCAAAAATCGCCCTTGCGGCAGGCACGGGCTGCCGAAACGCCCAATGTTGGTATCATTGCCCCCTTTTGACGAAGGCCGCCGGGGGCCATGACGATCCAGCTTCACGATACGCGCCGCGGGCGCAAGGTACCGTTCGAGCCTCAGCACGAGGGGCGCGTGACGATGTACCTGTGCGGGCCCACCGTCTACAACTATGCGCACATCGGCAACGCAAGGCCGGCGGTCGTCTTCGACCTGCTCGCGCGGCTGCTGCGCCGCCGCTACGACGTCACTTTCGCGCGAAACTTCACGGATGTCGACGACAAGATCAATGCGGCGTCGATCGAGTCCGGGAAGCCGATCGGCGAGATCACCGAACGTTTCAAGCGGGCCTACAACGAAGACATGGGGGCGCTCGGAGTACTCCCGCCGGACGTCGAGCCCTGTGCGACCGACCACATCGGCGAGATGATCGCGATGATCGAAACGCTGATCGACACGGGCCACGCCTACGAGGCCGAAGGCCACGTGCTGTTCGACGTCGAGTCCTACCCGGATTACGGCCAGCTTTCGCGCCGCAACCTGCGCGAGATGATCGCGGGGTCGCGTGTCGAAGTGGCGCCGTACAAGAAGTCGGCGCACGACTTCGTCCTGTGGAAGCCGTCAACACCCGAACTGCCCGGCTGGGATTCGCCGTGGGGGCGCGGACGTCCGGGCTGGCACATCGAATGCTCGGCGATGGCGGAGAAACACCTGGGCAACACGATCGACATTCATGCGGGCGGGCAGGACCTCGTATTTCCGCACCACGAGAACGAGTTGGCCCAGTCCCGCTGCGCCCACGGTGGCGCCGATTTCGCGCGCTACTGGCTGCACAACGGCTTTCTCAGCATCGACCACGAGAAGATGTCGAAATCGCTCGGCAACGTGCTGCTCGTGCACGACCTCGTGAAGGAGGTGCCCGGGGAAATCATTCGTCTCGCGCTGTTGTCCGCCCACTACCGGCAGCCGCTCGACTGGTCCGACGAGACGCTGGAAAGCGCGAAACGCATGCTCGACCGGCTGTACGGCGCGTTGCGCGGCGTGGTCGTGTCGCCGGCCGCGCGCGCGGCGGCGGAACCACCGGCGCCGCTCGTGGCCGCGCTGGAAGACGACCTGAACACGCCGAAGGCGATGGCAGAATTGTTCGTCGTGGCGCGCGAACTGAACAAGGCGGAATCGGGCTCCGAGCGCGAAGCGCTGGCCGCGACGATGCTGGCGGCCGGTGACCTGCTCGGGCTGCTCGGCCAGGACCCCGAAGCCTGGTTTTCCGGCGACGCCGGCGACGGCCTCGACGCGGCGACGATCGAGTCGTTGATCGCCGAGCGTGCGGCGGCCAAGTCGAACCGCGACTTCAGCGCGGCGGATGCCATCCGTGACCGGCTAGCGGCGGACGGTGTGCGCATCGAGGACGGCCCGGACGGGACGACCTGGCGCCGGGCCTGACGGGATCGGCATGCACAACGAAGTCGCCGCCGCGCAGCGTGACGTCGTCGAGGAGTTTTCGTTTCTCGACGACTGGGTGCAACGCTACCAGTACCTGATCGACCTCGGGCGGCGCTTGCCGCCGTTCCCGGACGCGCTGCGCACGGAGGAGAACCGGATCCGGGGCTGCCAGTCGCAGGTGTGGTTCGTGCCGCGACGCGCAGGCGACCGGCTGGAGTTCGAGGCCGTCAGCGACGCGGCGATCGTCTCGGGGCTGATCGCGGTGTTGCTGCGCATCTACAGCGGCAAGCGGCCGCGGGAGATCCTCGACACGCCGCCGGATTTTGTGCGGGAGCTGGGGCTCGAGACACACCTGAGCCCGACGCGCAGTACCGGGCTGCACTCGATGCTGGAAGCCATCCGCCGCTTTGCCACGGCGGCACTCGAGGCCGACGCGTGAGCGGGCGCGTTGCACGGGCCCTGGCCTGGCCGTTGATCGGCGTGGTCCGTCTGTACCGCGTCGCGATATCGCCGTGGCTCGGCGTCAATTGCCGCTACGCGCCGTCCTGTTCCGAGTACGCGATCGAGGCGCTGCGCGAGCACGGCGTGCTGCGGGGCAGCGCACTGGCGGCACGCCGCATCGGCCGGTGTCATCCCTGGGGCGGCTCGGGCTACGACCCGGTGCCCCCGGCAAACGGCGATGAGCGTTAGGGAGTTCCTCGCCGAGCTGACGTTCCCGCTGCGCTCGCAAGCCTGCCTGCTCGCTCAACTCACGTTCCTCCTGTTTTTCTGGCTCATCTCCGCCGCCGGCCTCCTCGGCCTCTGGCTCGCCGTGATGGTGATACCGGCGTATGCGCGCTACCTGGTCATGATCGCGGAGGCCCGGGCACTGGGCCGGGATGCGGCGCCCCCCGCGGTGGACTATTTCTCGCTGGTCGGCAACCTCTGGACGCTGTTCCCGGTGGTGCCGGTTGCGGCGCTGTTGCTGGCATTCATTTACCTGCCCGACTCGCGGCCCGACCTCGTCGCGGTGGCGACCGCGATATTCATCCTGCTGTTTCCGGCGATGGTCGGCGTGCTGGTCATCACGCATTCGCCGGTCCAGAGCCTGAACCCAATGGCGTTGTGGCGGCTGGTGCGGATGGTCGGCCTGCCGTTCCTGTACGCGCCGGCCTGGGTCGCCGTGATGCTGTTCGCCGTTCCGCTGCTGCCGTTGCCGGGTTGGCTCGGCACGGTCCTGGACGTCTACGCGGCCTGTGTGCTGCACGCGGTGATCGGCGGACTGCTGCGCGGCCCGGACCTGATCAACTCGGTGGACGTGCCGGGAACCGACGTGGACCTGCCGACGCGTCCGTCCGATCTCGAGCAGTCCCGGACGGTCGTCGCGAATCACGCCTACGCGCTTGCCAGCCGCGGCAACCGCAATGGCGGGCTGGCGCACGTCCGGAACTGGCTGGCCTCGGACCCGCAGCCCGACTCGGCCTGGTCGTGGTTCTTCGAGCGCATGCTGACCTGGGATGACCCGTACCCGGCGCTGTACTTCGGACAGGACTACCTTTCCACCTTGCTGGCCGAGGGTGACGACCGGCGCGCCGCGAAGCTCATGCTGCGCTGCCGTCTCGTCGATCCGGCATTCCGCCCGCATCCCGGCGACGTCGACCGTGCGCTGGCCGCGGCCGCCCGCACCGGCAACGACGAACTCGTCGCCGCCCTGTCCGACGGGGCCTCGCGCGCGGGCGTCTGAGCGCTTGTATTGGCCGGCCGGTCGCGGTGTAATCAAGCTTGGAATGCCATGGAAAAACGCTTGCTGCAAATCCTCCGCTGTCCCGTCACGCAAAAGGGCCTGACCCTCGCGCGGCGGGACCTACTCGGCAAGGTGAATGCCGCGATCGAGGCGGGCACGCTCAGGAACCGCGACGGGAACGTTCTCGCGGCGTCCATGGATGCGGCCCTCGTTACCGACGACGGCAAGGTCCTGTACCCGGTCATGGACGGCATCCCGGTGCTGCTCGAAGACGAGTCCGTCAACCTCGAGCAGCTCGGCGGCTAATAAGGCATTGAAACTCCAGAGCAAGCAGCTTCCCGCCCACCTGAAGAACAACCTGGCGCCCTGCTACCTCGTATCCGGCGATGAACACCTGCTGGTCGACGAGGCGCTGGACGCGATCCGGGCGGCGGCGCGTGCGCGGGGTTTCGGGGCACGCGAGCTGCACGTGGCCACGACCGGCTTCGACTGGTCGCAGTTGCAGGCGGCCGGTGCCAACCTGTCGCTGTTCGCCGAACAGCGCATCGTCGAGCTGCGTCTGCCGACCGGCAAGCCGGGGCGTGTTGGTGGCCAGGCCATCGTCGACTTCCTCGGCCGGCTGTCGCCGGAACTACTGCTCGTCGTCACGACGCCAAAGCTCGATCGCGGCACGGCGTCGTCGAAATGGGCCAAGGCGCTGGAGTCGCACGGCGCGGCCGTGACGATCTGGCCCGTCGATCGCCGCGAGCTGCCCGGCTGGATCGCCGACCGGATGCGGCGCGCCGGCCTGGAGCCGGATCGGCAGGCCGTCGCGGTGGTGGCCGACCGGGTCGAAGGCAACCTGTTGGCCGCCAGCCAGGAAGTGGAGAAACTGCGACTCCTGCTCGGCGAGGGCAAGGTGACCGCGGCGGATGTCAGTGCGGCGGTGGCCGACAGCAGCCGTTACGACGTGTACAAGCTCACCGACGCGGCGCTGGCCGGAGACGCCCGGCGAGCGTTGCGCATCCTGACGGGGCTGCGCGCGGAGGGCGTCGAGCCCGTCATCGTCGTGTGGTCGCTGACGCGCGAACTGCGCACGCTCGCGCGCATCGCCGGACTGATCGCCCGACGCACGGACCTCGGCCGCGCGATGCAAAAATCGGGTGTCTGGCGCAGCCGCGAGGGTCTCGTGCGTGCCGCCGTCGGACGTCATACGCACGCCGGCCTGCTCGGCTTGCTGCAGGCATCGGGTCATGCCGATGCGGCCGCCAAGGGCCAGTCGCCGGACGATCCGTGGCAGCTCGCCGCGGAAATCGTATTGCAGCTCGCCAGCGGGGGGCGGCGCGCGGCATGATGCCGATAGGCGTCTTCGGCGGAACATTCGATCCGGTGCACTACGGACACCTGCGCACGGCGTTCGAGATGCTTCAGGCGCTGCGCTTTGCCGAGGTGCGCTTCATCCCCTGCGGCGATCCGCCGCACCGTGGCGAGACGAGCGCGTCGGCGACCGAGCGGCTCGAGATGGTGCGCGTGGCCGTTGCGGGCCAGCCGGGATTCGTCGCGGATGACCGCGAGGTCCGGCGGGACGGTCCGTCGTACACGATCGACACGCTCGTGGAGCTGCGGGCGGAAAACCCCGGGCGGTCGATCGGCCTGATTCTCGGCATGGACGCGTTTCTCGGCCTGCCGCGCTGGCACCGATGGGACGAGATCCTCGATGCGGCGCACATCGTCGTGGCGCACCGGCCGGGCTGGCGGGCACCGGACATCGGCCCGCTCGGCGAGTTGCTCGATGCGCGGGGCACCCTGCGCGTCGACGACCTGCACGAGAGTCCCGCCGGCCGGATTCACATCCACGCCGTCACGCAACTCGAGATTTCGTCGACGGAGATCCGCGAACTCGTCGAGGCGGGTCGTGATCCGCGGTTCCTGATGCCCGATCCCGTTCGCCAGGTGATCGCGGCATCGAAGTGCTATGGCGAACTCGACAACCGGTACTTGTGACGCGGATGCGCACCGGCCGCGTCGACATTGACGTGCAACAAAAGGAGACGACATCGAAATGACCAAGGCATGGACAGCATGAACAGTGATCAGCTCTGCGATCTCATCGTCGACGCGCTCGACGACGTCAAGGCAAAAGACATCGTCAAGCTCGACGTGCACGACATGACGACGGTGACCGACTACATGATCATCGCGAGTGGAACGTCGAACCGGCACGTCAAGGCGCTGGTCGACAACGTCGCCGAAAAAGCTGCGGCCGCGGGGCACAAGCCGATCGGCGTGGAAGGCGAGGAGGGCGGCGAGTGGGTGCTGCTCGACCTGCAGGACGCGCTCGTCCACGTGATGCTGCCGAAGGTGCGGGAATTCTACAATCTCGAAAAACTGTGGTCCTTCCCGGAGCGGGACGACGTCGTGGCGACTGACCACTGATTCCGCCCGTTCCCGATGCACTTGCGCCTCCTCGCAGTCGGCGAGCGCCAGCCCGCCTGGGTCGACGATGCCGTGACGTTCTATGCCCGGCGGCTGCCGAGGGAGTGGCGCTTTCGAATCGATGCCGTGGCCACGGCAAAACGACACCGCAACGACCCGTCGACGCGCGCGAAGGAGTCCGAAGGCGACCAGTTGCTGGGAAGGCTCGCCGACAGCGAAAGCGTCGTGCTGCTCGACGAGCGCGGGAAAGCCTTCGATACTGAATCCCTGGCCGGCCGGCTCGCCGACTGGCAGACGGACGGCCGGGACATCGGCTTCATCATCGGCGGCCCGGACGGGGTGTCGGAGGCCGTGCGGCAACGCGCCGACCTGTGCTGGTCGCTGTCGCCGCTGACCCTGCCGCACGGCCTGGCGCGCGTTCTGCTGGTGGAACAACTGTACCGGGCGTGGTCGCTCGGCGCCGGCCACCCGTACCACCGCAGCTAGTGACCGGACACGAACCGAGCGATCGCCACGATGTCCCACCTGCCACTGATTCTCGCGTCAGCGTCGCCGCGCCGCCGTGACCTCCTGAACGCTCTCGGCCTGCGATTCGTCGTGGTTCCCGCCGACATCGACGAGACGCGGCGCGCGGGCGAGTCGCCCGGGGACCTGGTCATTCGGCTCGCGGCGGAGAAGGCGGCCGCGGTGCCCGCGGCCGCGGGGCAGGTGGTCGTCGGCGCGGATACCGTCGTGGTCGTCGAGGACGAGGTCCTCGGCAAGCCGGCCGGAGAGGAGGACGCCCTGGCCATGCTGGCCCGCCTTTCCGGGCGTCGCCACAGCGTCCTGAGCGGGGTCGCGGTCCGGCGTGACGGGGCGACACGGTCCGCGATGTCGTGCACGATGGTCGGGTTTCGCGAGATTCGTCCTGACGAGGCGCGCCGCTACTGGCACAGTGGGGAGCCGGCCGGCAAGGCCGGCGGCTACGCTATCCAGGGGCTCGGCGGAGTCTTCGTCGAGTCGTTGGTTGGAAGCTATAGCGGCGTGGTCGGACTGCCGGTTTTCGAACTCGCGGCATTGCTGCGCGAAGCAGGCGTCGACGTATTGCCCGAAGCGGGCCCCGAGAGATGACGGACGAGTCCACCAAAGAGGAAATCCTGATCAATGTCACCCCGAGCGAGGTGCGGGCGGCATTGCTCGAGAACGGCGTGCTGCAGGAGGTCTTCGTCGAACGCGCCGCGCGTCGCGGCCTGATCAGCAACATCTACAAGGGCCGCGTGTCGCGTGTCCTGCCCGGAATGCAGGCGGCGTTCGTTGACATCGGGCTCGAGCGAACGGCATTCCTGCACGCGTCGGACATCGCAAAGACGGCCGACCGCGAGCAGGGTGAGGACGACCTTCCGAACATAAGCCAGCTCGTGCGCGAGGGAGAGGAATTGCTCGTGCAGGTCGTCAAGGACCCGATCGGGAACAAGGGTGCGCGGCTCACGACGTTCGTGACCCTGCCGGCCCGGCATCTCGTGCTGCTGCCGAAAAGCACCGGCGTGGGTGTGTCGGCGCGCATCGACGACGACGGAGAACGCGAACGCCTGCGGGCTCACGTCACGGACCTGATGAGCGAGTACGAGCTCGGTTGCGGCGCGATTGTGCGGACCGTGGCGGACGGCGTGGACCGGGACGCGCTGCGCGCCGACCTCGAGTACCTCGTGCGCCTCTGGGAGGTCATTCAGCAGCGGTGCAGGAAACGCGGTGTAAAAACACTGATACACGAGGACCTGTCATTGCCGTTGCGTGTCCTCCGCGACCTCGTCACCGTGGGCGTCGAGAACATCCTGATCGACAGCAGGTCCGATTTCGAGGCCATGTGCGAATTTGCGCAGACGTTCCTGCCGCGGGTCGAGCCGCGGCTGGAGCTCTACCAGCGGCGCCGGCCGATCTTCGACCTGCACGGCATCGAGGACGAGATACAGAAGGCATTGGACCGGAAAATTTCATTAAAGTCCGGTGGTTATGTGATTTTTGATCAAACCGAGGCGATGACCACGATCGATGTCAACACCGGCGGCTACGTCGGCCGGCGCAACCTGGAGGAGACGATCTTCCGGACGAACCTGGAGGCGGCCGTCGCCATTGCGCGGCAACTCAGGCTGCGCAACCTCGGCGGCATCATCATCGTGGACTTCATCGACATGGAAGAAGAAGAACACCGCGACAGCGTACTGCGCGCGTTCGAGGATGCGATGTCGCGAGATCACGCACGACATCAGATCATGCCGATGTCGCCGCTGGGCCTGGTCGAGATGACGCGCAAGCGCACGCGCGACAGCCTGCAGCACATTCTCAGCGAAGACTGCCCGGCCTGTGCCGGACGCGGTTTCATACTGACCGCTGAGACCGTGTGTTTCGAGATCTTCCGCGAGGTGATTCGCCAGGCGCGGCAGTTCGAGTTCGACGAGGCGCTTGTTCTGGCGCATCCCGACGTGGTCGAGTTGTTGCTGGATGAGCAGGCCGCCGGTCTGGCCGACATCCAGGAACAGACCGGCAAGTCGATCCGGCTCCAGACCGAGACGCTGTACCTGCAGGACCAGTTCGACGTGGTGCTGGTGTAACGGGTCGCGATGAACACGATCCTGCGACGCATCCTGAAGACCCTCGCGTACGCGGCGGCGGCCGTCGTCGTGTTGCTTGCCGTGCTGGTCGGTCTGTTCAGGCTGTTCCTGCCGCGCCTTCCCGAATACCAGGATGAAATCAAGGCGTGGGCAAGCGACGCCATCGGCATGCAGGTGGAGTTCGCCGGCATGGACGCGCGCTGGGGGCTGCACGGCCCGGAGCTGAGCTTCTACGACGCCGAACTCATTCGGCCGACCAGCGGCACTCGGGTCATCGCCGCCAGCGAGGTCGGCGTTGGCGTCTCGCTGTTGCGCCTGCTGGTGGACCGGACGTTCGTCGTCGATACCGTGCGCGTTCGCGACAGCGGCGTCGAGTTCCGGGAAAACCCGGACGGGACCTGGTCTTTCCAGGGACAGCGGCTCGACGAGCTGATGCCCGGCGAGGGCAATCTCGGTTCGATCGACGTTCTCGCGGACGATATCGACGTTCACGTGTTGCGCGACGGCGACGAACGGCCGACGGATTTCACGGTGCGCCGGCTCGTCGTGCAGCGCGACGCGCAGCGAACGGCGATCGACGCGGACCTGCGCCTGCCCGACGCCCTCGGCACGACACTGACCGCGTCGGCGACGCGGCTCGCGCCGGACGGTGGCGACGCGCGGCCGTGGAACGTGATGCTGACGGCGAACGACCTGCCCCTGGACGGCTGGTCCGCGCTGATCCGCGACCCGGAACGCCGGGTGACGGCCGGCACCGGTGACGTCGATGTTTCCTTCGCCATTTACGGCCGGGACGTCCGCAGCGTGTCGGCGACGGTCGACCTGGCCGGAGTCTCGCTGAACGACGCCGAGGTGTTCGACATGGCCGGAAAATTTGCGTTCAGCAAGGATGCAAACGGCTGGCTCGCCGCCGCCGACGAGTTCCGGGTCACCACCGCCCGCGGCGCGTGGCCGTTGACGTCGATACGCGTTGAGGCCGGTACCGAAAGCGGCCGCATCGCGCTGCTCGACGTGCGGGCGTCCTACCTCGACTTCGCGGACCTCCCGTCGATACTGCCGTGGCTTGGCGACGCCGGTGCGGAGCTTCACGAACGGCTGAAGCCGGATGGTCGCCTGCGAAATCTCGTTGCGACCGTGTCGGATCCCGGCGATGCGCTCACGGACTATGCGATTACTGCCGAACTCGAACGCGTCGGCATCGAGGAAAACGGCAGCTACCCCGGCGTCCGAGGTTTCAGCGGTACGTTGCGCGCGGATCCCAATGGCGGATTGCTCGACGTCGACGCGACGAACGTCATGGTGACCATGACGAAACACGTGCCCGAACCGATCGAATTTGATCGCGTGGACGGCACCGTGATCTGGCGCAAGAGCGGGGACCGGGTCACGATCCTGTCCGACGCGATCGAGTTGCGTAACGCCGTGTTCCAGAGCCGCAGCAACATCGAGATCGGCATTGCGGCGGACCAGTCGCCCGTCGTGGACCTGGCGAGCAACTGGTCGATCGGCGACGTCGCGACCGCGAAACGCTTCATCCCGCGTGGCCTGATGTCGCCGAAACTGTACGACTGGTTCCAGGCGGCCCTGCAGTCCGGCCGCCTGGTTGACGGCACCGCGCGCCTGAACGGGTCGCTCGACCGGTTTCCCTTCGACGACGGCTCCGGCGAGCTGCGCATCGAGGCACGCGCCGAGAACCTGGACTTTCGCTACCTGCCGACGTTCCCGACCGCCCGGGTTCGGGAGATGTCGGTGGTACTCAGGAACACGCACCTGTTCTCGCACGAAAACCGCAGCACGAGCAGCGGCACGTCGGCCGTCAATGCAAAGGTCGACATTCGCGACCTGCGCCAGCCGGTGCTGACGATCGAGGCGTTGTCGACCGGGACGCTGGCCCAGATCCGGCAGTTCGCCGCAGACAGCCCCATCGCCGCGGTGTTCGGCGGACAGCTGGACCGCGTCACTGTGCAGGGCGAGGGCAGCGTCGCGCTGGACCTCACGGTCCCGCTGACCGATGCGCGCAACTTCGATGTGACGGCGCGCGTCCAGACCGGCAACGGGACGGTCGCGCTGGCCGGGCTGGGTGCGCCGATTACGGAGCTGTCGGGTGCCGTGGTCATCGGACGGCGTTCGATCCGCAGCGAAGCGCTCGGCGGGCGCTTTCTCGGCCACCCGCTGCGCATCGAACTCAGCGACGCGGGGCCGGAGCTGCCCGCGTACCGCGTGCTGCTCGATGCGGAAGGTACGGCGAGCGCCGAGTCACTCATAGGCGAGCTCGGCGTCCCCTTGCCCAATCGCCTGAGCGGCAACACCCCGTTCCAGGCGCGCGTACGGTTTCCCCGGCGCGACGAGTCGGTCGATGCCGCGCCGCTCGACGTGCACGTCGTGTCGGATCTCGTGGGCCTCGGCCTCGACCTGCCGGCACCGTTCACGAAACCCGCGGCGGACCCGGTGGACTTCGCCGGCGACCTCGTGTTTCCCGCAGGCGGTGAGCGCATCGAGTCGAACGGGCATCTCGGCGAGGACGTCAGCTGGGGCCTGGCGTTCGCGCGGCTCGACGGCACCTGGGACTTCGACCGCGGCATGCTGATGCTCGGGGGCGCGCCGGCGACACCGCCGGACGTTCGCGGTCTCCACGTCCACGGCACCACGCCGGAATTGCGGGCGGACGAATGGTTGCGCGTGTCGAGCCACGAAGGGGCGCCGCGCGGCGCCGGGTCGCGTATCCGATCGATCGACCTTCTGGTCGGTGACCTGTATTTCATCGGCCAGCGCCTGTCGGCGCACCAGCTCAAGGTGGACCGCAGCGCGCGGGACTGGCTCGTGCAACTCGAGGGCGACCTGGTCTCGGGCTCGATTTTCGTGCCGTACGACTTCTCGCCGGCAAGCACGCTCGTGCTGGACATGGACAGCCTCGTGCTGCCGGGCGACGGTTCGGACGAGTCCGGCGACGGCGCCGGTCCCGGCACTCTCGACCCTCGCGAGGTTCCGGCGCTGTCCCTGCGTACCCGGGAGTTCGGACTCGGTGGGCGGCGCTTCGGCGCCGTCGAGGCGGAATTCCGGCACGACGGCGAAGGGCTCGTCTCGGACGACATCGTCGCGACGGACCCGACCTTCGGCATCCGGGCGAACGCGCGGTGGCAGGCCGATCCTTCGGATCCGCTCGGCTCGCGTACCGCCTTGTCGGCCGTGCTGACGAGCAGCGACGTTGCCGCGACGATGACTCGGCTTGGCTACGATCCCGGTATCGTCAGTGACGAGATGCGCATCGATCTCGACATGCGCTGGTCAGGCGGGCCGCACGGGCGCTTCCTGGAATCCATGGACGGCACTGTCGCCGTCACCCTCGGCGCCGGTCAGCTGAACGAGGTCGAGCCGGGTGCCGGCCGCGTGTTCGGTCTCATGAGTCTCGGCGCGTTGCCGCGGCGGCTGTCGCTCGATTTTCGCGATGTCTTCCAGAAAGGCTTCGGCTTCGACGCGATCAGCGGCACGTTCCGGCTGGATGACGGCACAGCCTATACCTGCGATCTGTCGCTCGTGGGGCCCGCGGCCGACATCGGCATCATCGGCCAGGTCGATCTCGTCGAGGGCACGTACGCGCAGGCGGCCGTGGTCAGCGCAAACCTCGGCAACACGCTGCCGGTCGTCGGCGCCATCGCCGCGGGGCCCCAGGTCGCGGCCGCCATGTTCGTGTTCTCCCAGATCTTCAAGAAGCCGCTGAAGGAGGTCGGGCAGGTGTACTACAGCATGACCGGGCCCTGGGACAGCCCGGTCGTGGATGCCGCCGACGCGGGCGCGTTCGCAAGCAGCGCCGAACTCGCCGGCTGTCTGGACGAAACCGGATAGGATAGGCGCCATGGGTCGAGTTGCAGCCATCCAGATGACGAGCGGCGACGACGTCGGGGCAAACCTTGCCGTCGTCGACGCGCTCGTCGCCGACGCCGCGGCGGACGGCTGCGCGATGGCCGTGCTACCGGAGAATTTTGCGCTGATGCCGAGGCGGGCGCGCGACAAGGCGCGGCACGCGGAAACGCCGGGCGGCGGCCCGATCCAGGCGCATCTCGCGGATTGCGCGCGGCACAACCGCATCTGGATCGTGGCGGGCAGCCTGCCGCTCACTTCCCCCGAGGAGGGGCGCGTGTACGGCGCGTCAGTCGTCTTCGATGCGCAGGGCGAAGTCCGCGCGGTCTACCGGAAGATTCACCTTTTCGACGTCGACCTGTCGGCGTCCGGCGAGTCGTACCGCGAGTCGAACTCGATGTACCCGGGCAGCGAGCCCGTGCTCGTGGAAACACCGCTCGGAACGCTGGGTCTCTGCATCTGCTACGACCTGCGCTTCCCGGAACTGTTTCGACACTACGTGGCCGGAGGTGCGATACTGTTCACGGTGCCCGCTGCGTTCACGGCGGTCACCGGCGAGGCGCACTGGCACACGCTATTGCGCGCGCGCGCCATCGAGAACCTGTCCTACGTCATCGCGCCCGGGCAGACCGGCACGCACCCCGACGGCCGGTCGACGTACGGGCATTCGCTCATCGTCGATCCGTGGGGCCGGGTGCTCGCCGAGCGCGCGGACGGTGCCGGCATCGCGGTGGCGGACATCGATGCCGCGAAGGTGCAGGCACTTCGCAACGAGTTTCCGGCGCTCGACAATCGCCGACTGGATCGGATTTCCAAGGAAACGACGTGACCGACGCACGGACAGATTCTCTCGAGACGCTCATGGACCGCATGCTGGAGCCCGCCGGCCTTGGTGAGGCGCAGCTGTCGCGGACACTATCGAGCGTCATGACGGGCGGCGTCGACTATGCGGACCTGTATTTCCAGGTCAGCCGGCACGAGAGCTGGTCGCTCGAGGATGGGCTCATTCGCGAGGGCAGCTTCAGCGTGGACCAGGGCGTCGGCGTGCGCGCGATCAGCGGCGAGAAGACCGGTTTTGCGTATTCGGACGAACTGGTGCTGCCGGCGCTCGAACGCGCCGCGACGGCGGCGCGGGCCATCGCCCGGCAGGGCGAGGACCGCTCGGTACCGGCGTGGCAGCGGGCGGTCGGAAAGGCCCTTTATTCGTCCGACGACCCGACGACGAGTATCACCGACGCACAGAAGACGAAGCTGCTGGGCGAACTCGACGCGGCGACGCGTGCGCTCGACCCGCGTGTGAAGCAGGTCATCATCAGCCTGTCGAGCAACCAGGACCAGGTGCTCGTGGCCGCATCCGACGGCACGCTCGCAGCCGACATCCGGCCGCTGGTGCGGCTCAACGTCAGCGTTATCGTCGAAGACGGCAAGCGTCGCGAACAGGGCTACGCGGGCGGCGGTGCACGCGCGAATCTCGATTATTTCCTCAATGGCGACCTGCCGATGCAGTACGCGCGCGAAGCTGTGCGCCAGGCGATCGTCCAGCTCGACGCGGTGCCGGCACCGGCCGGAACGATGCCGGTCGTGCTCGGCGCCGGCTGGCCCGGAATTCTGCTTCACGAGGCCGTTGGTCATGGGCTCGAGGGCGATTTCAATCGCAAGCGCACGTCGGCGTTCTCCGGCCGTGTCGGTCGGCAGGTCGCGTCGGCGCAATGCACGATCGTCGATGACGGCACGATACCCGGCCGGCGGGGATCGCTGGCCGTCGACGACGAGGGCACGCCGGGCGGCTACAACGTGCTCGTCGAAAACGGCGTACTGCGCGGGTACATGCAGGACAAGATGAATGCGCGCCTCATGGGCGTAGCACCGACCGGCAACGGCCGCCGCGAGTCGTACGCGCACGTGCCGATGCCGCGCATGACGAACACCTACATGCTGGCCGGCGAGCATGACCGCGAGGAAATCATTCGCTCCGTCGACAAGGGGCTGTACGCGCCGAATTTCGGCGGCGGCCAGGTCGACATCACGTCGGGCAAGTTCGTGTTTTCCGCGAGCGAGGCATACCTGATCGAGAAGGGGCGGATCACGGCACCGGTCAAGGGCGCCATGCTGATCGGCGACGGTCCTGCCGCACTGATGAAAGTCTCCATGGTCGGCAGCGACCTGGAGCTCGATACCGGCGTCGGAACCTGCGGCAAGGAGGGCCAGTCGGTACCGGTCGGCGTCGGCCAGCCGACGTTGAAGATCGATGAACTGACCGTCGGCGGCACGGCCAACAGTTGACATAAGCCCCGGCACACGCCTCACACGCCGACATGAGAGCTGACTCACGGTGTGCCGCCCGCGGATTCGCTAGAGTCGCCGTGTCATTCGAAGGAAGCGAAGCTCATGGCATTCGACGGAACGATTACGGAGCACGATCTCGACGCGAACAGCCAGTCGTTCGTTCAGGGCCTGCGCGGCGATGCCGCCGACATCGAACCGGACCTGTCGGTCGACGGACTGTCCGAATCGATCCTGTCGCGGATCCTCGGCCTGTTCGGCAAGGGAAACCGCTAGCCCCCGATTCGAGGCATCCAGCCTGAAATTCGCCCGGCCCGGCCGTTAACGCGCTGGACGCCGCACGCACCGCCGTGGACAATGAGCCCGTCTACTGCCGAAGCGGAGACGCCGTCGTGTGGATAGCCAAACCCGTCTACGAGAGCCTGCCGTACTTTTACCTGCTGGTCGGGGCCGTGACCCTGCTGGCCTCGCTGTATGTCACGCACTGGCACTGGCCGACAATCTGTTTCACGATGGGGCTGGGTTGCCTGGTGGCCGGTATCGTCGTGCTCCTGAAACGCCGCGATGCGCGGCGTGGCGGTCGCAACACGCGACCGACGTCCTGACCGCGATGAGATAGACGGCGCGAACCTACGACCGCCCGCGCCGTTCAGCTACTCGCGACCGACGCCTCGTCATCGTCGAGTTCGTCTTCTTCTTCGTCGTCATCTTCGTCGTCCGCGTCAATCAACGAGGAACGAAAGTCGCGATACACGAGTTGGTGTGTACCGATCGAAACGATGTCGCCGTCTTCGAGTCGGTGTTTCTTGACCTGGCGCTCATCGACAAAGAGGCCGTTGGTGCTGTTGAGGTCCTCGATGACGGAGCCGTCTTCGTCACTGACAATCTGTGCATGATGGCGGCTGACGAATTTGCTCTTGATGTAGATTTCATTGTCGAGCGAACGGCCGATGATCACCCTGCCGACAGGGAAAGAATGCACTGACGTGGTTTCGCCGTTCGTGCGAACCTCGATCTGCGCTACATGCGACTCGGTGCCGCGAGGACGAACCAGGTTTCGCCCGGGACCGAACGTCCCGGTATTATTCTCGTGTTCACTCCAGTCGAGTTCCTTCACCGCCGTGTTGATGTCGGTCGCTTCGACGACATCCTTTCCGTCTGCGAATGCGCACAACAGTGCTGTGTCGCAAAGCGTGTTCACGAGTCGTGGTACTCCGCCCGAGTAGCGGTGAATGATTTCGAAGCAGTCGTCGGCGAACAGGTCCGGCTTCTCGTTTCCAGCGACCCGGAGCCGGTGATTGATGTACTCGTGCAACTCGGTCGGATCAAGAGGGCCCAGGTGGAAGCGGAGCCGAATCCGCTGTACGAGCTGCTTCAGGCTGGGTGACTCGAGGGTCTCCTTGAGCTCGGGCTGGCCGGCGAGAATGATGCGCAGTACTTTTTCCTTGTGCGTCTCGATACCGGAGAGCATTCGAACTTCTTCGAGAACCTTGCGCGACAAATTCTGGGCCTCGTCGATGATCAGAACGACCTTTCGGCCGTTCGAGTACTGCTCGATGAGGTACATATTCAGCATGTCGAGCAACTCGACCTTGCGCTTGTTGAACGGCTTGAACCCGAACTCGGTCAGGATCGCCTGCAGGAACTGCGTGGCTGAAAGCTGGGTCTGGGATACGACGGCATACACGACGTCGTCGTCGAGTTCCGCCAGGAACGACTGCAGCAGCGTTGTCTTGCCGGAGCCGATTTCACCGGTGATAACGACGAATCCGTCAGCCAGCCAGATCGTCGATTCCATGTAGGCCTTCGCCCGGGCATGCTGCTTGCTCCAGTAAACGAACTCCGGATCAGGCGTGAGGCGGAATGGCTGCTCCCGCAAATTGAAGTGATTGAGATAAGACATAAGTCGCTGGGAATTGACAGTGGCCAGGTTCGTGTCGACGCCGGCCGAAATTCTCTTCTTGAGCGGCGATAGAACCAGTTTACCTGCTTTGGCCGGGGCTGGGCTACGCCGCAGGTCCGCAATCGGGTGCGGACTCGGTCACAGTTTGGCAAAGTCGGTCGAGCAGGGCGTCCCGTGCCCCGGCGTCATCGGTTACGACCGTAACATGCCCCAGCTTGCGGCCCGGGCGCCGTGCCTTGCCGTAGTCGTGAACTCGCACGCGCGAATCGCCCGTTTCGTGCACGGCATCGGGGATCTGTCCGATAAGGTTCAGCATGCCGGCATAGCCGCGACAGTCGGCCCGGCCGAGGGCCTCGCCCGAAATCGCGCGCACGTGATTCGAGAACTGGCTGCACGACGAACCCTCGATCGTCCAGTGGCCGGAGTTGTGCACGCGCGGCGCGAATTCGTTCGCGAGGAGTTCGCTGCCGCGCACGAACAGTTCGAGCGCGAGCACGCCGACGTAGTCGAGTTCTCGCAGCAGGCGGTCCATGTAGTCGCGCGCGGTTTCGTGCAGTCCCGGAACGGTCGCCGGCGCGATCGACGTGCGCAGGATACCGTCGGCATGGCGGTTCTCGGTCAGGGGCCAGCACGCGGTATCGCCCTCGCGTGATCGCACGCCGATGATGGACACTTCGCAGTCGAACGGCACCCACGCTTCGGCGACGAGCGGCCGTCCGCCGAGGTCTGCCCACGCGCCGTCGGCATCCGCGGCGTTGCGAATGACGGCCTGGCCCTTCCCGTCGTAGCCGAAGCGCCGCGTCTTCAGAACCAGGGGATAACCGAGCGACGTGACGGCATCGTCGAGGTCGGCGCGCTCCTGCACCGGGCGGTAGGGTGCGAGTGGAATGTCGAGCCGCTCGAACAGGCGTTTCTCCTCGACCCGATCCTGCGCGTGGGCCAGGGCCGCGGGCGGCGGAAACACGGGGCAGCCGCCCTCGACGGCGTGCAGCACGTCGACCGGCACGTTTTCAAACTCGTAGGTGAGTACGTCGCACTCTGCCACCAGCGCGGCGACCGCGGCCGCATCGCCGAAGTCGGCCCTCACCACGGGACCCGCGGCGGCTGCGGGCGGGTTCTCACCCGGGTCGAGAAAGACGCACTCGTGGCCGAGCTCCCGCGCTGCAAAGCCGAGCATCCGGCCGAGTTGGCCGGCACCGATCACGCCGATACGCATACCCCGTGCTCAGGCGCGAGGATCCGGGTCGGCCAGCACCCGTTCCGTCTGTTCCCTGCGGTACTGGTCGAGCGCGGTGGCTACGGTATCGTCGGTCGTGCCGAGGATGGCCGCCGCGAGCAGTGCCGCGTTGGCTGCACCGGCTGGGCCGATAGCCAGCGTCCCGACCGGAATACCGGCCGGCATCTGGACGATCGACAACAGCGAGTCCTGCCCGTTGAGGATGCGCGACTTCACCGGCACGCCAAGCACCGGCAATCGCGTCTTCGCGGCGAGCATGCCGGGGAGGTGCGCGGCACCGCCGGCGCCCGCAATGATGACGCGAAGCCCGCGTTCGACGGCGGTTTCCGCGTATTCATACAGGAGATCGGGCGTGCGGTGCGCGGAGACGACCTGCACGTCGTGCGGAATGTCGAGGATCTCGAGCGTGTCCGCCGCGTGCTTCATCGTGTCCCAATCGGACCGCGAGCCCATGACGATGCCAACCAGACTGTTCATCGAGAAATCTTAACTGTCCCGCGAGCCCGCGGCCAGCGCACCGTGGACTTCGCGGAACAATTGCCGCTTCAGGCCGCGTTCGTGTGCATCCGAGTGCGCCGCCGCCAGGTCGGCGAGGACGGCGGCAATGGCGCTCGGATCGGCGCCGGTTTCGGCGGCGAATGCCGGCAACGCGTCGCCACCCTCGCGCAGCAGGCGATCACGCCAGCGCTCCGCGAGCGTGAACCGCCGCTTCTCCCGTTGTTCTTCCGCGTCGCGCTGCGCGAAGAATTCGCGAATTCGCGTCTCGTCGGCATCCCGCATCAGCCGGCCGATGAACTGCTTTTGCCGGCGAATGGCTTCGTGGGATTTCATGCGGCCGAGGTCGTCGATGGCCTCGATGAGCCGCTCGTCGAGGGCAAGCGTCGCGCGCACGTCCGCCGGGAGGCCGATCAGGCGTTCGCCCAGCGCCTGCAGGGCATGCTGCTGCCGCTTTCGTTCCGATTTGCTGGGTCTCGCGTCGTCCACTAAGCTACGCGTCCAATTCGCCAGGCCGCACACTACCACGGGGACGGGCAGGGAACGATGACCGCAGTGACGCACACCGCAACGCTCGACCGGGCGCAGCTCGAAGCACTGGTCGCGGAAGCCTTGGACGCGGCCCGCGAGAACGGCGTGGACCAGGCGGAGGCGGCCGCGAGTGCCGACACGGGCCTGTCCGCGACGGCGCGTTTCGGCGACGTCGAGCACCTCGAGTACACGAACGACCGGGGACTCTGGGTGACGGTGTACCGCGGCTCACGAAAAGGCAGCGCGAGTACGTCCGACATCACGCCGGCGGCCGTACGCGAAGCGGTCGCCAAGGCCTGTTCGTTCGCGCGGCACACGGCGGAGGACCCGTACGCGGGGCTGGCCGACGCCGATCGCATGTGCACCGAACCCCGGGATCTCGACCTGGACCACCCGTGGACCCTCGATGCGGATGCCGCGATCCGCCTCGCGATCGAGTGCGAGTCTGCCGGGTTGTCGGTCGACAAGCGCCTGAACAACTCGGAAGGTGCGACGGTTTCGACCAATCGCGGCGCGCGCGCCTACGGCAACACCCACGGTTTCGTCGGCAGCTACACGAAGACGAGCCACAGTGTTACCTGCGTGCTGCTGGCCGGTCAGGACGACGAGATGCAGCGCGACTACTATTACACCGCCGCGCGCGACCCGCTGGACCTGGAGTCCGCGGAACACGTGGGCCGGGAGGCCGCCCGTCGGACGCTCGCCCGCCTCGGCGCCCGAAAGCCGAAGACCGCGAAGGCACCGGTGCTGTTCGTGCCGGAGCTGGCGCGGGGGTTCCTCGGGCACCTGATTGGCGCCATCAGCGGCGGCGCGCAGTACCGGCGCGCGTCGTTCCTGCTCGATGCCGCAGGCGAAACCCTGTTCCCGGCCTTCGTGTCGATCGAAGAGCGCCCGCATCTCCCGAAGGGCATGGCGAGTGCCGCGTACGATGCGGAGGGAGTGGCGACGGTCGACCGCGACATCGTCCGCGACGGCGTGCTGCAGGGCTACGTGCTCGGCAGCTACTCGGCGCGCCGGCTCGGGCTCGAAACCACGGGCAATGCCGGCGGCACGCACAACCTGATCGTCCCCGGCAACGGCGGTGACCTGGATTCGCTGCGCACCGAGATGGGTACCGGCCTGGTCGTCGAGGAGCTCATCGGACACGGCGTCAACCCGGTCACCGGCGACTACTCGCGCGGCGCGGTCGGCCACTGGGTGGAAAACGGTGAGATCGCCTACCCGGTGCACGAGCTGACGATCGCGGGCAACCTGCGCGACCTGTACGCGCGCATCGAACGCATCGGCGACGACCAGGACTTGCGTGGCGGCCTGCGTTGCGGGTCGTTGCTGGTCGGCGAAATGACACTCGCCGGGAGCTGAGCTAACCGGTTTCCGGCGAATCTTCCGCGTCGAGCAGTTCGGCGAGCGTCTTCCCGCTCAGCGCGTCGCCGACCGATCCGTCCACGAGCCGCCCGATCTCGGCGACGGCCGGCGCCCACTGCGGCGTGTGGTGCGAACCGGTTTCTCCCTGCACGCGCACCACGGACATGATGTCGTTCAGCGTGATGCGCGACGGCTCCCGGCCGGGCTGCAGGTCTTCGTTCTCGAGCACGGTCAGCAGGCCCGAACCCCGCAATGCGTCGAGTATCGGCGCGAGCGTGAGCGACGGGATCCGCAATTCGTCGCTGAGCCGGTGTACGTTGACGCCGGTACCCGGCATGCGGAACGCCCGGCCCACGAGGAACATGATGTTCAGGGCCAGCCGCTCTCGCATCGAGCACGACAGCCTGGGCTCGCGACGACCCAGCCGCAGGTAGGCGGGGTTCTGAACGTAAAACGCCACCTGCGACCCGATCAGCAAAATGAGCCAGTTCAGGTACAGCCAGATCAGCGCGATGATTGCGACGGCGAAACTCGCGTAGACCTTGTCGCGGTTCTCGCTGCCGGCGATGAACGCCGTGAAGACGAGGCTTGCGGTCACCCACAGCACGCCGCCGGTGATGCCGCCGACCAGCGCCGCGCCGGGTCGGACTTTCGTGTTCGGCATGAAGACGTAGAGAAACGTGAAGACGGCGATGATGATCAGGTAGGGCGTGAGCTTGCTCGTGGTCACGATGACCGGACCGACGATGTCGTTCGCGATCAGGTACTGAACGAGGCTGTCGTTCTGCAGAGACGTCAGGATGCCGAGCGACAGCACCATCAGGAGCGGGCCGAACAGCAGCACCAGGCTGTACTCGGTGAAGCGCCGTGCGAAGCTGCGGGATTCCGTCACGTACCAGACGTAGTTGAAGCTCTCCTCGATCTTTTGGACCATGGAAATCGCCGTGTAGATGAAGAAGGCGAGACCGATGCTGCCCAGCACGCCGTAGTTCACCTTGCGCACGGCGGACATCACCTGCGCGGTGATCTCCTCGCCCTGGGCGCCGAGTGGCTCGAGGAACGTCAGAAGTTGCGATTCGAGCTGCTGATCGATGCCGAGCCCCTTCAGGACGGAGAAGCTGAGTGCCAGCAGCGGCACGACCGACAGCAGTGTCGTGTACACGAGGCTCATCGATCGCAACGTGAGCTGCCCCGTGGCGACGTCGCGCAGCACGGCATAGACATAGCGGAGGACCGAGGCGACGATGCGACCGGGCAGGCCGTGCCGCGACAGCGTGTCGCCCCAGACCAGCGTGTCGATTCGGCGTCGGATCCGGTTCAGCATCCGCGCATTGTACATGCCGGGCTTCGTGCCGGTGTCAGTCTGCCGTCAGGCGGTTGAGTGCCTCGCGGTACCGGCTGGCCGTCTGCTCGAGGACCGATTCGGGAAGATCGGGCCCGGGCGCCGTCTTGTTCCAGTCGAGCGTGTCGAGGTAGTCGCGGACGTACTGCTTGTCGTAGCTCGGCGGGCTGATGCCGGTGCGGTAGCCGTCGACCGGCCAGAAGCGCGACGAGTCGGGCGTCAGGACTTCGTCGATCAGGTATAGCGTGCCGTCCCCGTCGAGGCCGAACTCGAACTTCGTGTCGGCGATGATAATGCCGCGTTGCAGCGCGTGTGCGGCCGCGCGCTCGTAGATCGCGATCGACGTGTCCCGGACGGCCGCGGCGAGCGGCTCGCCGATGCGTTCCACGACGTCGGCGAAGCTGATGTTCTCGTCGTGCTCGCCGGCTGCCGCCTTGCTGGACGGCGCAAAGATCGTTTCCGGCAGCCGGGACGCCTGCTCGAGCCCGGGCGGCAGTGCGATGCCGCTGGTCGCGCCGGTCGCCCGGTAGTCGCGCCAGCCGGAACCGATGAGGTAGCCGCGTACGACGGCCTCGACCGGGAGCGGACGGAGGCGGCGGACGACCAGCGAGCGCGTCCGCAGCCGATCGCGGGCGGCGGGATCGCGGACTACGTCGTCGATCGCGAGCGGCGTAAGCTGGTTCGGAACCAGGTCCCCCATGCGCTCGAACCAGAAGATCGAGAGCTTCGTCAGCACCTCTCCCTTGCCCGGGATCGCCTGTGGCATGACCACGTCGTAGGCCGACAGGCGGTCCGTCGTCACGATCAGCAGGTGTTGGTCGTCGACGGCGTAGATGTCACGGACCTTACCGCGCCCGAGCAGTTCGAGTTCAGTGATGTCGGAGTCGAAAATGGCGTCGGTCATCGGGCGTCACGGCGTTGGAAACGGGCACGATGATCGCCCGTCGGCGCGGTCGTCGCAAGCGTCGCCCGTAGGCACCGCCGTCGCCACGCGTTACGATGCGGGCACGCCTGACTTCGGGTAATCGCATTGTACTGGGGCAAGATCATCGGCACGCTCGCGGGGCTCGCGACCCTCAAGCCGCTGCTCGCGGCAGCGGGTTTCCTGCTCGGACACCAGTTCGATCGCGGCTTCGCCGAGCGCTACCAGCGCATCCGCGAGCAGGACGAGCGCGTCGTCAGCCTCGGTGACAGCTTCGTCCGCGCGCTGTTTCGCTGCATGGGGCACCTCGCGAAGATCGACGGACGCGTGACCGAAGACGAGATACGTGCGGCGCGCGCCGTCATGCACCGCATCGGTCTCGGTCCCGCGCAGATTCGCAACGCGATCGCGTGCTTCAACGACGGCAAGAAGCCGGGGTTCGACCCGGTGGCCGAGGCCGGCCGCCTTGCCCGTTCGGGCGCGCGAAAGGCGGAAGAGCGACGCGTTTTCGTGCGACTGTTGCTGGAGGTGTCGCTGTCCAAGAGCGGCCTCGCGCGAGAAGAGCGCGCAGTCATCTGGGATATCTGCACCGCGCTCGGCATCGGCCGTGTCGACCTCGCGCAGCTCGAGGCGATGATCCGTGCGCAGAAGGGGTTCAGGCAGTCGCCCGCGGGCGACGTGGATGCGGCGAAGCTGAGTGCCGCCTATCAGACGCTCGGTATCGACGCCACCGCGACGAACGCAGAGATAAAGACCGCCTACCGGCGTCTCATGAATCGCAGCCACCCGGACAAGATCGCGGCCACGAATCCCGGGGCAGACGCGTTGGCCGAGGCGGATCGGCGAACGCGGGAGCTACTGGCCGCCTACGAATTGCTGAAGGTGCGGCGTTCGATTCGCTAGCTGCGGCGTGCACGGTCGCGGCGCGGAATTTGGTCAGGTACATTAGCGGCTCGTCATCACCGGAACGAACCCGTGAAGCCATTGATTGCCCCCTCGATCCTGTCCGCCGACTTCGCCCGCCTCGGCGAGGACGTTTCCGCCGTACTGGATGCCGGCGCGGACCTCGTGCACTTCGACGTCATGGACAATCATTTCGTGCCGAACCTGACGGTGGGCCCGATGATCTGCAAGGCGCTGCGGGACTACGGCATCGCGGCGCCGATCGACGTGCATCTCATGGTCGAGCCGGTCGACCGGCTCGTTCCGGACTTCGCGGCGGCCGGGGCCGACTACATCTCCTTCCACCCGGAAGCCAGCCGTCACGTCGACCGGACGCTCGCGCTGATCCGCGATGCCGGCGCAAAAGCCGGGCTCGTCTTCAATCCTGCCACGCCGCTCGATTGGCTGGATCACGTGCTCGACAAGGTGGACATGGTGCTGATCATGTCCGTAAACCCCGGCTTTGGCGGGCAGCAGTTCATCCCGTCATCGCTCCAGAAGCTCAAGCTCGCGCGTGAACGTATCGACGCCAGCGGCCGCGACATCCGGCTGGAGGTGGACGGCGGGGTGAAGGTGGACAACATCGGCGAGATCGCGGCGGCGGGTGCTGACACGTTCGTCGCGGGGTCCGCCATTTTCGGCAGCAAGGACTATGCCGCGACGATCGCGGCGATGAAGTCGGAAATCGCAAAGGCCGCGTAGGGCGGCGCGGTCGTCAACGGCCGGTCAGAGCTTGCGATTCGGCCGCGCGCCGTAAACCACGATCGTCTTGCCGCTGGCCGAGACGAGGCCCTGTTCCTCGAGTACCTTCAGCACGCGGCCGGCCATTTCCCGCGAGCAGCCGACGAGGCGGCTCAGTTCCTGGCGGCTGACCTTGATCTGCATCCCATCCGGGTGCGTCATCGCGTCGGGTTCGTTGCACAGGTCCATGATCGCGTGCGCGACGCGGCCGGTGACGTCGACGAATGCGAGGTCGCCGAGCTTCCGGTTTGTGCGGTCGAGCCGGGTCGCGAGCTGTGTCGCGAGCTCGAACACGAGCCCCGGGCTTTCGCTGGCGATCTGGCGGAAGCGCGGGTAGGTCATTTCGGCGATTTCGCACTCGGTGCGGGTCCGGACCCAGGCGCTGCGGGTCGGCTGTTCGTAGAACAGGCCCATTTCCCCGAAGAACTGTCCCTTGTTCAGGTAGGCGAGCACCATTTCGTTGCCGTCTTCGTCCTCGATCATGACCTCGACGGAACCGTCGACGATGTAATAGAGGACGTCCGGCAGGTCGCCGGCGTGGATCATCACGGTTTTCGACGGGACCGTCCGCACGCGGCAGTAGCTTAGAAAGCGGTTGATGGCCGGTACGTCGCTCAGGGTCTTGGCATTCGTCTGCATGAAGGGATCCTTGTTCGCTCGAGCGCCCCTCCTTTTAATACAGTTCGGGCGTCAGGGCAAGCTAAGTCCGTGTTTTCGTTATCAAACCCGGTAGGCCGTCGTCGTCATGACGCGGGCGGTGAGTTGCATGAGCCGCTTGACCGGCAGCGGCAGCTCCGCCGCACCGGCAGATTTCGCGTTTTCGCCGTGTTCCGCTTCCTCGTCGCGCATGCGCGAAACGATGGCCCGGCTGCGCGCGTCGTCCGCCGGCAGCCCGTCCAGGTGTCCGTCGAGATGCGCACAGACCTGCGCCTCCGTTTCGGCGATAAAGCCAAGGCTCCACTTGTCGCCCAGCGCGCCGCTCGCGGCGCCGATGACCATGGCCCCGGCATACCAAACCGGCGCCAGCGCGCTCGGGCGCGCGCCGAGTTCCGTCAGCCGCTGTTCACACCAGGCGAGGTGATCGAATTCTTCCTGCGCAGCCCGCTGCATGTTCTGCTCGGTCGCCGGGTCGCGGGCAACCAGGGCGTGGCCCTGGTAGAGCCCCTGGGCCGCGGTCTCGCCGGCGTGGTTGACCCGCATCAGGCCGGCCGCATGCCGCCGCGAGGCGTCGTCGAGCCCGGCGTCTTCGATGCCGCCCGCCGGATTCGCGCGCGCGCCCTTGCCGGCCGGTGTCGCGACGGTCTTCAGCGCGTTGTCGAGACCGCCCAGAAGGCGGTCGATGGGAGAGAGTCGGCGTCCAGGCATGGCGGTCAGTATAGCAATGTGCGTCGGTAGCGAGGCGTTCCTGTGCACGCGGCAAAAACTCGCCGATTGCGCGGACACTGCTATATACTCCGCGCCCTTTGCGCCCGCCGACGCCCCGACCGGAGTCGGCGCGGCGCCGTTGACCGGGAGACTCGAGAACAATGTTGTTGGAAAAAGCCCGATGGTACTTGCTGGCGGCGATCCTGCTGGTCGCCGTGCCGGCGCACGCCGACGAAGAACAGTCGGAAGAAGAGAAAGGTCCGTGGTCAGGCAAGGCGGCGATGGGCTACCTGGCGACGTCCGGCAACACGGAAAACTCGACGCTGAACGCCGCGTTCGAGGTCGCCTACGAGACAGGCAACTGGAAACACTCGTTCAATGCGGCGGCGTTCAACGCATCGGAAGACGAGGAGAGCACGTCCGAGTCCTATGAATGGGCCGCCAAGACCGAACGCTCTTTCTCCGAGTTCGACTACCTTTTCGGCCAGCTGCACTGGCGCAAGGACAGGTTTTCGTCCTACGAAACGCAGTTCTCGCAGACCGTCGGCTACGGTCGCCGGATCCTGAACTCGGATCGACACCACCTCGACGCCGAGATCGGCGGCGGTGCTCGCCAGTCGGAACTCGCGGACGGGACATCGGTTGACGAGTTCGTCATCCGCGGTGCCATGAAGTACACCTTCGCGTTCAGCGAGAATGCCGAGTTCCGGCAGTCGGTCGCGGTCGAAGCCGGTGACGAGAACACCTATCTCGAGTCCATTTCGGCGGTATCGGCGTCCCTGATCGGTAACCTCGCACTGGTGGCCTCGTACACGATCAAGCACAACACGGACGTGCTGCCGGGACTGGAAAAGACGGATACCTACACCGCACTGTCGCTCGAATACCTTTTCTGACGACGGCAGGACCGAGCGTTCCTGCTGTAGTCGTTTGATTCAGAAGGGTTTTTTAGGGGCGGGGCGTGCCGCCGCATGCCCGGTGCTTTTCCCGGCGGATGCGTTGCAATGGGCAGGGCGGTCAAGTAGAATTTCGCGCCTTTCCGCCATCCGGCAGGGACATTCCTGCGCGGGTGCCGGGTGCGCCGGCGGCTGACGAGCTTCGGCAGGCACCGAAAAAAACACGTAAATCCGGAAACTTAAGATCATGAAGACGTTTTCTGCGAAACCGGCAGAGGTTCGCCGCGACTGGTACGTCGTCGATGCCACGGGGCAGACGCTCGGCCGCCTGTCGACCGAAATTGCGCGCCGCCTGCGCGGCAAGCACAAGCCGGTCTACACGCCCCACATTGATACCGGCGACTACATCGTCGTGATCAATGCCGAGAAGGTCCGCGTCACCGGCAACAAGCTGAAGGACAAGATGTACCACCACCACACCGGCTACATCGGCAACCTGAAGTCGATTTCGCTGGAGAAGCAGCTGCAGAAGGCGCCGGAGCGCGTCATCGAGCACTCGGTGAAGGGCATGCTGCCGAAGGGGCCGCTTGGCCGGAAGATGCTGTCCAAGCTTCGCGTTTTCGCGGGTCCGGAACACGCGCACACCGCACAGCAACCGATTCCGCTGGAGCTCAGCGTCTGACGCGGTTTCGGCAAGACTTCAAGAGACGAGATTCATGACTGATATGTACTACGGAACCGGCCGCCGCAAGACGTCGACGGCCCGCGTATTCCTGACGCCGGGCGCCGGCAACATCAGCGTCAACGACCGGCCCCTCGATGTCTTCTTCGGGCGCAAGACGGCGCAGATGATCGTGCGCCAGCCGCTGGAGCTCACGCACCTGAAGGATCGCTTCGACGTCAAGGTCACTGTGACCGGCGGCGGCATCACCGGCCAGGCCGGCGCGATTCGGCACGGCCTCACGCGCGCGCTGATGCAGTACGACGAAGCGCTGCGTTCGCCGCTGCGTCGGGCCGGGTTCGTCACACGGGACGCTCGCGAAGTGGAGCGCAAGAAGGTCGGCCTGCGCAAGGCCCGCCGCGCTACGCAGTACTCGAAGCGCTGATCGTCCCGATCCCTGCTTGGGGGATCGTCTAGTGGTAGGACTACGGACTCTGACTCCGTCAACGGGGGTTCGAATCCCTCTCCCCCAGCCAAACAAAAACGGCCCCCGATCGGGGGCCGTTTTTGTTTGGCTGGGGGAGTTGGAGATTGGAGCGCCCCGGGTTCGACAAAACGCGCCAGCGTTTTGGACGGCTCGCTCTGCGAGCCGCCCCGCAGGGGCGAGGATCGCCTGACCAGGCGATCCGAGTCTATCCCTCTCCCCCAGGATCTCTCCCTACGAGTCGGTCGGAACCAGAGCCGAGGATCGCCTGACCAGGCGATCCGAGTCTAGCCCGCTCCTACGCCCGCAGCTCCCTCACTCCGCCATCTCCGGCAATCAGCAGCACGTCAGCCGGCCGCTGCGCGAAGATGCCGACCGTGACGATGCCCGGTATCTGGTTCAGGCGGGACTCCAACTCGATCGGATTGCCGATCTGCAGGTCGTGAACATCGAGAATGTGGTTGCCGTTGTCGGTCACGAAGTCCTCGCGCCAGACAGGTCGGCCGCGCAACTTGACCAGCTTGCCGGCCACGAATTCCTGGGCCATCGGGATGACTTCGATGGGCAGCGGAAATTCGCCCAGCATCCCGACGAGTTTGCTGTCGTCGACGATGCAGACGAAGCGCCGGGATGCGCCGGCGAGGACCTTCTCGCGCGTCAGCGCGCCACCGCCGCCCTTGATGAGGTGCAGCCGTTTCGTGGCCTCGTCGGCGCCGTCCACGTAAACGTCGATGGCGCCCACTTCATTCAGGGTGAGGACCTCGAATCCCTGCTGCTCCAGCAGGCGGGTCGTCGCACGTGAGCTGGACACAACGCGATCGATCCGGTCGCGGATGCCGGGCAACAAATCGACGAGCTGATTGACGGTCGAGCCGGTTCCGACGCCGAGCGTCGTTCCCGGAGTGATGAACTCCAGCGAGGCTTCCGCCGCCAGTCGTTTTTTCGCGTTTGCGTCCATCGCAGGGTTCGCCGATCCAGACGGGGGCCGAGCTTAGCGGATTGCACCGCGGGACACCATGCGGTCCGTCACGCTTATCGTCCCGCCCGGAACGGCGGGGCCCGGAGGCGGAAACGAAAAGAGCCCGCATGTGCGGGCTCTTTTACTTTGCCAGGAAGGCTTCGGAAGCATCAGCGCCTCCGGCTCCAGGCGAATAGGAGCAAGTCCTACTTCTTCTTGCTCGACTTGCGCTTCGACGCTTTCTTCTTCGTCTTGCGCTTCGCCGCCTTCTTCTTCACCTTGCGCTTGGCGACTTTCTTTTTGGCCTTTTTCTTGGCCTTCTTTTTGGCGACCTTCTTTTTCGCCTTCTTCTTCACCTTGCGCTTGGCGACTTTCTTTTTGGCCTTTTTCTTGGCCTTCTTTTTGGCGACTTTCTTTTTCGCCTTCTTCTTCACCTTACGCTTGGCGACTTTCTTTTTAGCCTTACGCTTGGCGACTTTCTTCTTCGCTGCCTTCTTGGCAGTGGTCTTCTTCCTGGTGACTTTCCGCTTCTTCGCGGAAGCCTTTTTCTTGCTGGACTTCTTCTTGGTGGTAGCCATGGTTTTCTCCGTGTCGGGTACCCGAGGCTGAGTATATACAACAAAAGCAAAAAATCCAGCAAGTTACCTGCACGATAAACTGTGCTGCAGGCAGCAGTCTGCGCCTGCAAAACGTGACGTGTTTCTCATTGCGAGCGAAGCGAAGGAAGCCTGCTAGCGAAGGTCGTCGGAGGGAACGCAGCGTTGCGTCAATTCAGATTGGCGTTCGATGTTGTCCTGGCGGTGTGACTCAAGCCTCGGTGAGAACGTCGCAAAGCGCAATATCCCACGGATTTGCCTTTATTTTCCGTACTTTCTGGCACTCGAACGCGACGCCCACGAGCTTTGGTCGACGCGGAGCGCGCGGTCTGCCCAACGCGCTGAACGTCGTGTCGTAGTAGCCGCCGCCCATGCCGATGCGTCGGTGTGCGTTGTCGAAAGCAACGACCGGTACTACCACCGTGTCGAGTTCGAGCGGGTGGATCTCCGCGCCGTGGGACGGTTCGAGAAGCCCGAAGCCGCTTCGGCGCAAGCACGTTTTGCGCAAGACTTCGACAAACCGCAGTCGTCGGCCCGGCGATGTCACCGGAAGGAACACAGGTTTGGATGCCGCCCAGCAGCGACTGATGATCGGCAGCACGTCCACTTCGTCGTCCATGGACAGGTAACAGGCGATGGTTCGCGCGCTCAGAAAACGTGGCGAGCGAAGAAACCTGGACGTGATGGTTCGGGAGTACGCCGCGCGCTCCTCGGCATCGAGTGAACGCCGCGCATACAGGCCTTCCTGGCGGAGTCTGGATTGTGGCGGGATGGTCATCGACGTCGGGCGCAATCGGGGAGCAGGGCAGCGCGGGAATTTAAGAGACGCCTCCCGCCTGTGCCGTTACCGAGCCGTCGCTCTCGATCCGGAGCAACAAGTGGGGTAAGCCGCGGCAGCAACAGGCTTTCCGGAAGTTCCGGTCCTGCGCAAATGCTGCCAGCAGTGCACAACCCCGAGGTAAAACGTTAGGGTCGAAAGGTATCCAGGTCGGTATCGAACACTGCAGGAGGCGTCATTTGGGTCCTCGCGTCAGAGGTCGAGCGGCTGGGTACCGCCCAGCGCTGTCTCGACGCGTTCGGAAATCAGTTTCAGCCGGTGGCTGTAGTCCCCCTGGTAGGCCTTGTCGCGTTCCTTCGCGTGCAGCAGGTCGTTCGCCATGTTCAGCGCCGCCATTACGGCGATCCTGTCCAGGCCCACGACGCGTCCGCTGTCGCGGATCTCGCGCATTTTCGAGTTCAGTATCTCTGCCGAGTCCAGCAAGTCCGTGCGCTCGCTGGCCGGGCACGCAACCTGGTATTCCTTGTCCAGGATCCTGACGCTCACTTGTGCGTAATGTTCGCTCATCGACTACGATCCCTGCTCCATTGCCTTCAACCGGCCGATCATGGCTTCGACGCGTGCCCGCACCTGCTCGTTTTTCTGTAGCAGCGTCGCCCGCTCCGCTGTCAGCACATCCTGCCTCTGGCGCAGAGACTTGTTTTCGTCCTGGAGCTGGTCGCATACCCGAACGAGGGCATCGACGCGCTCTTCGAGGCGGCGGAGCTCGTGTTCGAACACGGAGGTACGGTCAGTCGTCATCTGGCCAATATAGTCAGGCCGCAAGGGAGAATCAATCGCAACGGAGCCGCCCGCATGGGATCATAGGGCCCGGCCGGGAATCGCCGACAATCAAAGTATGAATCGACACGACGAACACGATGAATTGCAGGCAGCGCTGTCGCGCTGCGGGGCGACGTGGAGCGCACCGCAGGCCCACGGCCTGATAGCCGCAGGGCTTGCCGTGGCTGGTGACGAGGCGGCGCCGCGCATCGCCGCGGCCGTTCTCGAGGGCACCGACCCGGCGAACGCGCTGCGCGGCGAGTGTGCCGCGGTGCTCGCACGGGTATTCGACGAAACGCGCGACGCGCTTCGGCAACGCCAGTCCGGCTTCGACTTGCTGCTACCCGACGACGAGGCAAGCAACGACCGCCGCGCCGGGGGGTTGGCGGCCTGGTGCGAGGGCTTCCTGCACGGACTGGTGGCCGGGGCGGGCGCCGAGCACGCGGAACTGCGCGAACAGCTCGCCGGCGAGCCGCTGGCCGACATCATCGCCGACATGCTGCAGATCACGCGCGCCGCGAGTGATGCGGATGCCGATGATGAGGACGAGGAAGAAGCTTACGCCGAGCTGGTCGAGTACCTGCGCGTTGCCGTGCAGATCGTCTACGAGGAACTGGCCGACCTGCGGCCGGCACCCGCGCCATGAAGCCGGAAGAGTTCGCGCGCCGCCGCGACCAGCTGATGCGGATGATGGGCAAGGGAGGGATTGCCATTCTGCCAGCCGCGCCGGTGCGGAAGCGCAGCCGCGACGTGGAGTACCGCTTCCGCCAGGACAGCGATTTCTACTACCTGACCGGTTTCGCGGAGCCCAACGCGGTGGCTGTACTTGCGCCCGGGCGGGAGAACGGCGAGTTCGTCCTGTTCTGCCGCGAACGCGATTCGGAAAAGGAGCTCTGGGACGGCTCGCGGTCCGGCCCTGACGGGGCGATCGAGAGTTTCGGCGCTGACGACGCGTTCCCCGTTGACGACATCGACGACATCCTGCCGGGCATGATCGAGTCGTGCAGCCGCGTTTACTACACGATGGGCATGTACACCGACTTCGATTCGCAGATCGCGGAGTGGATCAACTCGCTGCGCTCCCGCGGTGCGCGGGGCGTCCACACGCCGCAGGAGTTCGTCGCACTGGACCACCTGCTGCACGACATGCGCCTCTACAAGAGCCGCGCGGAAGTTACGGCCATGCGCCGCGCGGCCCGCGTTGCAGTCGGTGCCCACGAGCGCGCCATGCGCATGGTCCGCCCCGGCCTGTTCGAGTACGAAGTCGAGGCCGAGTACCGGCACGAATTCCGGCGCAACGACGCGTGGGTGTCCTATAGCCCTATCGTGGGCAGCGGCAGGAATGCCTGCACGCTGCACTACGTCGACAACAACTGCGAGCTCAAGGCGGGCGACCTGGTCCTGATCGACGCGGGTTGCGAGCTCGACTATTACGCGTCGGACATTACGCGGACGCTGCCGGTCAGCGGTCGCTTCAGCACAGAGCAGCGGGCGGTCTACGAGATCGTGCTCGAGGCCCAACTCGCGGCGATCGACAAGGTCCGCAAGGGCAATCACTGGAACGACCCGCACGACGCGGCCGTCAGGGTCATCACCCGGGGCCTCAAGAAACTGGGCCTGCTCGAGGGTACGCTGAACCGGCTCATCCGTGACGCGGCGTACCAACCGTACTTCATGCACCGTACGGGGCACTGGCTCGGCATGGACGTGCACGACGTCGGCGACTACAAGGTCGGCGAGCAGTGGCGCCTGCTCGAGTCCGGCATGGTCATGACCGTGGAGCCCGGCATCTACCTGCCGGCCACGAGCAAGGTGCCCGCACGGTTCCGGAACATCGGCGTGCGTATCGAGGACGACGTGCTCGTCACCGGCAAGGGGCCCGATGTTCTGAGCAAGGGGCTGGCGAAAGACCCCGACCGGGTCGAGGCGCTGATGGCGGCATGAACGAGGCGCCACGGAGTTCCACGTTCGACGTCGTCATTGCCGGCGGCGGCATGGTCGGCAGTACGCTGGCGATCGCGCTTGCACCGCTCGGATTGCGTATCGCCCTCGTCGAGGCGGTCGCTCGCGACGCGCCGTCGCAACCGAGTTTCGACGAACGATCGACGGCCTTGTCCCGCAGTTCGCAGCGGCTGTTCGACGCGCTCGGACTGTGGCCGGAGATCGCGGCCGCCGCGACACCGATCCGGGCGATACGAATCTCCGATCGCGGCCGCTTCGGATTCTCCCGCATCGATGCCGACGAGCAAGGCGTGGAGGCGCTCGGTTACGTCGCCGTGAACCGGGTACTCGGGCAGGTGCTCCAATCGGCCGTGGCCGGATGCCCCGGAATCACAACCCTGTGTCCGGCCCGGGTGGTCGCGGCGGACGCGACGTCGGAAGGCATCGACGTCGGGCTGGACGGCGATTGCACCCTGACGGCGCGACTGCTCGTGGCGGCCGACGGTGCACGTTCCGGCGTTCGCGACCTGCTCGGCATCACCGCAACGGAACGTGACTACGGCCAGCAGGCCATCATCGGCAACGTTCGTCCCGGCGTGCCGCACGACAACGTCGCCTGGGAGCGGTTTACCGGCGACGGTCCCCTGGCGCTGCTGCCATTCGGCCCCGATCGCGCAGCGTTCGTCTGGACGGTGGCGGCGCGCGACGCCGGGCGCGTACTGTCCCTGCCCGACGCGTCTTTCCTGGCGGAGTTCCAGGAACGCTTCGGGATGCGGCTGGGACGCTTCACGGCCATCAGCGAGCGGGCGGCGTACCCGCTGCGGCTGAGCAAGGCGCTCCGGATTCATGGGCCGCGGGCCGTGCTGGTCGGCAATGCCGCGCACGGCCTGCACCCGGTGGCCGCGCAAGGTTTCAATCTCGGGCTACGCGACGTCGCGGCGCTGTGCGACTGCGTGGCGGATGCGGGCGACGCCGGCCAGGACATCGGCAACAGCCTCGTCTGCGAGCGCTACGCCGACTGGCGCCGGTCCGATCAGCGGAAGCTGGTCGCGCTGACCGACGGCCTGGTGTCCGTCTTCGGCGCGCCGGGCACGGCTGGCGCCCTTCGTGACATCGGCATGCTCGGTTTCGACCTGGTTCCCGGCCTGCGTACCGAGTTTGCGCGGCACGCCATGGGGCTCGCCGGCCGATTGCCGCGCTTGTCGCGCGGAGTACCGGTGCGGTGAGGCCGCCTTACTCGATCCTGGTGGCGGGCGCAGGTACCGTGGGGTTGCTTGCCGTGCTGCGTCTCCTGGCGTCGCGCAACGCGGCGCAACTCGACGTCACGATCGTCGACGCGGGTGCCGCGCCCGAGCACGTCGTCGCCGGTGAGACGGGATTGCGCGTGTCGGCAATATCGGCAGGATCGGCCGACCTGCTCGAAAGCCTGGGCGCATGGCAGCGCATGCACCCGACCCACGTCGCGGCCTTCGACCGAATGCGTGTCTGGGATGCGGCGAGCGACCCGCATGGCGGCGCAACCCTGCGCTTCGATGCCGACGAGTTCGGGGTGCCCCACCTCGGCTATATCGTCGACGATGCGGCACTGAGGGAGGCGCTGCGCGCGGCCATCGAGGCGGCGGGCGCAGGCGTGCGTTTCGATACGGCCGTCGCGGACGCGTCCTTCGACGATGCGGGTGCGCGCGTCCGTTTTGCGGACGGCGGAGAGCTGACCGCGGACCTCGTCATCGCCGCCGACGGCGGCGGGTCGCCGTTGCGGCGGCAGGCCGGCGTCGATACCTGGGAACAGGCTTACGACCAGGTTGCGTTCGTTACGCACCTCGAGCCGACAGTGCCGCACGGCGACACCGCCTGGCAGCGCTTTCTTCCGACGGGCCCGCTCGGCCTCCTGCCGCTCGCGGACGGCCGCGTTTCCGTGGTCTGGACAACGACACCGGAGGCTGCGGAGCAGGCATATTCGATGAGCGACGACGGACTCGGCTCCCTGTTGACGGATGCCTCCGACGGCGTGTTGGGTGATCTACGGGCGTCCGGACCGCGCGGCCGGTTTCCGCTGGTCGCCCGACACGCGCGCCGATACGTGCGCCGTGGTTTTGCACTGGTCGGAGATGCGGCGCACACCGTGCATCCGCTCGCGGGGCAGGGCGCGAACCTGGGTATCGCCGACGTGGCCGAGCTCACCGGCGTGATCGACGCGGCGCTGGATCACCGCGAGCATCCCGGCGACCTGCCCGTGCTGAGGCGCTATGAGCGCGCTCGTCGCAGCGACAACGCGCGGATGCTGCATTTCATGACTGGCCTGAATCGCCTGTTTGCGTCAGACTCTGGACCCCTCGGCGAGTTGCGGCGCAACGGAATGGCGCTGTTCAACCGCAGCGGCCCGATCCGGCGTAAGATGGCCGGCGTTGCGCTGGGCACCGCCCGCCGAAAATAAGACGACTGACGTCGCGCCGATCCCCGGGGGACCATGAAACACAAGACGGTCTACGTTCTCGCACTGCTGCTGGCCGCAGCGGGTCTTTCGCTGTTCCTCTACAAGTGGCAGCTGCTGGGCTTCCCGATCACGGAGGACCGCGAAACCCCGGTCTGGACGATCGAGGCCGCCGTGCATTTCGAGTCAGGACCCGGTTCGATCAAAGTCAACCTGCTCGTGCCGACGCTGACCCCGGGGTTTCGCGTGCTCAATGAGAACCCGGTGTCCCGCGAGTACGGCTTCAACCTGAATTACGGGTCCAGCGGACGCGAAGCACAGTGGGCGGTACGACGCGCCGATGGCCCGCAGGCGCTGTACTACCGCGTGTCTGTTTACCAGGACCCGCGCTCGGAACAATCGGACACCACGCCGCCGTTCCCGCCGGCGCCGGTGATCGAGGAGCCGTTCAAGACGGCCGTCGACGTCATCGTTTCGGACGTGAGGGAGCAGTCCGCGGACACGGCATCGTTCACGACCGAATTGCTGCATCGCCTGAACGACCGATCCCCGGACCCGAACGTGCAGCTTCTGATGTCGAACGTTTCGTCGTCGACACAGCTCGTCGAGACCGCGACCACGCTGCTGGCGGCGGCGCGCATCCCGGCGCGCATGGTCCACGGTTTTCCGCTGGCCGGGCGTCAGCGCAATGCCCCGCCCGTGACCTTCCTGGAGATCCACGACGGTGACCAGTGGCGGTACTTCAACCCGAGAACCGGTGCCGAAGGATTGCCGCCGCACTTCTTCATCTGGTGGCGTGGCAACGAGCCGCTGGTCGGCGTCGAGGGCGGCAGCAGCGTCCGTGTCGACTTTGCGATTCAGCAGAATCACGTCGACGCCGTCGCGATCGCCAGGACACACGCGTCCCAGGACGACATCCGGATCCTGGATTTCTCGCTGTACAGCCTGCCGATCCAGACCCAGGCGGTTTACAGCGTTCTGCTGATGATCCCGATCGGCGCGCTGGTCATGGTGCTGATGCGCAACTTCGTCGGTATCGAGGCGTTCGGTACGTTCATGCCGGTGCTCATCGCGCTCGCGTTTCGCGAAACGCAGTTGCTGTGGGGAATCATCCTGTTCACGCTGCTGGTTGCGCTCGGCCTGACCATCCGCTTTCTCCTGGAACGATTGCGCCTGTTGCTCGTGCCGCGGCTGGCATCCGTTCTCATCGTCGTCGTGATGCTGATGCTGCTGATCAGTATCGTGTCGAACAAGCTCGGCATGGACACGGGCCTGTCCGTCGCCCTGTTCCCGATGGTGATCATTGCGATGACCATCGAGCGCATGTCGGTAATGTGGGAGGAACGCGGTCCGGCCGATGCGCTGCGCGCGGCGTTCGGCAGCCTTCTGACCGCGGTGTTCAGCTACATCGCGATGGGCCTGAACTGGCTCGAGCACCTCATCATCACGTTTCCCGAACTGTTGTTGGTCGTGCTTGCGTTCGTGGTACTTGCCGGTCGCTACACCGGCTACCGGCTGCTCGAACTGACGCGCTTCAAGGTCCTGGCGAAAGGCTGATGTTCGCGGTCGCGAAGCGGTTGCGTGCGGCGGGGGTGCTGGGACTCAACCAGCGCAACAGCGAGTTCATCATGCGCCTGAACCCGCGCAAGTATTACCCGCGGGTCGACGACAAGGTGCTGACCAAGGAGCTGGCGATGGCGGCCGGCATGGCGGTGCCGGAGCTTTACGGTGTCATTCGCCACCAGGGCGAGGTGCGCCGCTTCGCGGAGATCGTCGACGCGCGCGCGAGCTTCGTCGTGAAGCCGGCGCAGGGCAGCGGCGGCGACGGCATCACCGTGGTGACCGGCCGCAGCAAGCGCAAGCGCGATACGTTCAGGCTGGCAAGTGGCGTTCTCACTACGCGCGACGAGATCGAGCACCACATCTCGAACATCGTCGGCGGCCAGTACAGCCTCAGCGGCAACCCGGACACTGCGCTGATCGAGTACTGCGTCATGTTCGACCCGGTCTTCGACGAGGTGAGCTACCAGGGAGTGCCGGACATCCGCGTGATCGTGTACCGCGGCTACCCGTCAATGGCGATGGTGCGGCTGCCCACCCGCGCTTCGGACGGCAAGGCGAACCTGCACCAGGGCGCCGTCGGAGCCGGAGTGGACATGAGCACCGGCCAGACGCTGACCGGCGTGCACCACAACGACCACGTGGACGAACACCCTGACAATGGCGCGCTGATTGCCGGGCTCGAGATTCCGCAGTGGGACTTCATCCTCGAGTCGGCGGCGCGCTGTTACGAAGTGACGGGTCTCGGCTACCTGGGCGTCGACATGGTGATCGACCGGGATCTCGGACCGCTGATTCTTGAAATGAACGCGCGTCCGGGACTCAACATCCAGATCGCGAATTCCACGGGCATCCTGTCCCGGCTGCGGCGGATCGACGCGATCTTCGCGGCGCACGAAACGCCCGCGGAACGTGCCGCGGTCGCCAAGCGGGAATTTCGCGCCGCCTGACCCGGCCGGCGGAATTCTTCGAGGCCCGAAATCCGGGTACCGCACTGACCCGCATTGCTGGCGCGGCCCCGGCGCATTGGCTATCATGGCGCGCACTAATCCACAGAGTGCACGGAAGAGACCCCGACTCGAACGGGGCGCCGAAGGCGCAACCCGCCCGGAAACGCTCAGGCAAACGGACTGTGTACGCTGATTAGCTCTGGAGAGTGGTCGACGAAGCGGCCCGCCGAAGGGGTATGTGCCGCACGCCGCGCGCGTGCGTTGCCACGGATCTCTCAGGTACAAGAGGACAGAGGGGCGACAGGCGGGTTCGCCTGTCGTATCGACGATGACTCTGGAGCAAGCATGGGACTGAAGACCCCGCTGTACGACCAACATCTCGCAGCCGGTGCCCGGATGGTGGATTTCGGGGGCTGGGACATGCCGGTCAACTACGGCTCCCAGAAAGAGGAACACCACGCGGTGCGGCGCGACGCCGGCATGTTCGACGTCTCCCACATGACGGTCGTCGACCTGGGTGGCCAGCGCACTCTCGACTTCCTCCGGTACCTGCTCGCAAACGACGTGTCGAAGCTGGCTCGGCCGGGCAAGGCGCTGTACACCTGCATGCTGCGCGAGGACGGCGGCATCATCGACGACCTCATCGTCTACCGGCTCGACGAGGGGAACTACCGGCTCGTCGTCAATGCGGCCACGCGCGAGAAAGACCTCGACTGGATTCGGCGGCACGCGCAGGACTTCGGCGTGCATGTCAATGAGCGCTCGGAACTGGCGATGATCGCGGTCCAGGGGCCTCGGGCGCGGGAACGGGCGGCGACCCTGATCGACGCGCATTGGCGCGAGCAGGCGCTGGCGCTGGCGCCGTTCTCGGCCTGTTACGCCGGCGAGTGGTTCGTCGCGCGCACCGGTTATACCGGCGAAGACGGCTGGGAGATCCTGCTGCCCGCCGGCGACGCCGCCCAGACCTGGGAGGCGCTCCTGGCGGCCGGCGTGGCGCCCTGCGGCCTCGGCGCCCGGGACACGCTGCGGCTCGAGGCCGCGATGAACCTGTACGGCAACGATATGGACGAGTCCGTGTCGCCGCTCGAATCCGGCTTGGAATGGACCGTCGCCTGGGAACCGGCCGACCGCGATTTCATCGGCCGGGGCGCGCTCGAAGCGCAGAAGGCGGCGGGCGGCCTGCGGCGTTTCGTCGGCCTGCTGCTGGAGGACAAGGGCATACTACGCGGCCATCAGCGTGTCGCGGTCGACGGGGCCGGTGACGGCGAAATCACGTCGGGCGGGTACTCGCCCACGCTCGACCGGTCGATCGCGCTGGCGCGGCTGCCGGCCGGTGCGCAGGAGAGCGCGAAGGTTGATATCCGCGGGCGGCTGGCGGCGGCACGGGTCGTGCCGACGCCGTTCGTCCGACACGGAAAGGTGCGAATCGACGTCTGACCGGGCGGGCCGACGTCACGTTGCAGGACATTCTGAATGGGGATGAGAACATGAGTGAATTGCCAGGCGATCTGTTGTACACGAAGGAACACGAGTGGCTGCGCAAGGAAAACGACGGCAGCGTCACCGTCGGCATTACCGATCATGCGCAGAGTGCGCTGGGCGACCTCGTCTATGTCGAGTTGCCGGAGATCGACCAGGAGCTGGACGCCGAAGGTGAGATGGCCGTCGTCGAATCCGTCAAGGCGGCCTCGGACGTCTACGCCCCGATCGCCGGCGTCGTCGTCGAGGTGAACGAGGAATTGTCGGACGACCCGGAGAAGATCAACGCGGATCCGTACGGTGACGGCTGGATCGTCCGCATTCAGCCGTCCGCCGACGTGGACGACGCCGACCTGATGTCGCCGGACGACTACCAGTCGTTTCTCGACGATCTCGACGACTGACGCGATACGGAGGACGCGCGAAGGCCATGCCATTCATACCCCACACGCCGAAGGACACGGAGGAAATGCTCGCGGCCATCGGCGCGCCGGACCTCGAGGCGCTGTTCGACGAAATTCCGGCCGAGTTACGCATCGGATCGCTCGACGGCGTTCCGGAGGCGCTCAGCGAGATGCAGATCACCCGGCTGATGCGCGAGCGCGCCGGCCAGGACGGCAATCCGCTGTGTTTCATTGGCGGCGGCGCTTACGAGCATCACATCCCGGCCGCCGTCTGGGACATCGCCACGCGCGGCGAGTACTACAGCGCCTACACGCCGTACCAGGCCGAAGCCAGCCAGGGCACGCTGCAGACGATCTACGAGTACCAGACGATGATTACCGCCCTGACGGGCCTCGACGTGAGCAACGCCTCACTGTACGACGGCGCGTCGGCGCTCGCGGAAGCGGCGCTGATGGCCGTGCGCGTCAACCGCAAGGTGAAGAGCCGGCGCATCCTGCTCGCGCCCGGCGTCCACCCGGTCTACGCGCAGGTCGCCGAAGCGATCGCCGGCAGCCAGGGTCTCACGTTCGAATGGCTCCCCGTCAACGCGGACAGCGGCAAGGTCGACGTGGACGCGCTGCCGGCCGGCCGCGAGCCCGTGGCCGTTGTCATCCAGCAACCGACGTTCGTCGGCACGCTGGAAGACGTCGACCGGCTGACGGACTGGGCGGCGGAACAGGGTGCACTGTCGATCGCGATCGCAAACCCCACGTCGCTGGCCGTGCTCAAGGCGCCGGGACACTGGGGCGCCGCCGGCGCCGATATCGCGTGCGGCGAAGGGCAGCCGCTCGGCGTGCCGCTCTCGTCGGGCGGACCCTACTTCGGTTACATGACGTGCAAGTCAGGTCACGTGCGCCAGATGCCCGGGCGCATCGTCGGCCGGACGACGGATCTGGACGGCGAGCCCGGCTATGCGTTGACGCTGCAGGCACGTGAACAGCACATACGCCGCTCCAAGGCGACATCGAACATCTGCACGAACCAGGGCCTGATGGTGACTGCCGCGACGATTTACATGTCGCTGCTCGGCTTCGACGGGCTGGCCCGGGTCGCCAGCGCGTCGCAGCAGAACACGGCACGGCTGGCCGACGCGCTGTGCGCGATCGACGGCATCGAGCGCCTGTACGACGGCCCGCATTTCCACGAGGTGGCGCTCAGGCTGGATCGGCCGGCGGCCGGCGTGCTCGACGCGCTCGCGGACCACGGCATCCTCGGCGGGCTGGATCTCTCCCGCTGGCGGCCGGAACTCGGCAACGCGCTGCTCGTCTGCGCAACGGAAACGAAGACCGAGGCGGACATTGCCGCTTACGCCGGCGCGATGCGCGACGTGTTCGCTCCCACCGCGCGCAGGCGGGCCTGAGGCGATGGCGACGTTTTCCTACGAGAAGGGCCAGTACGCGACGAAGGGCGACCTGCCGTCCGTCGGCAGCCGCGCGCCGGACATCATGCTGGTCAACACGCGCCTGCAGAACGTGTCGCTGGCGAACTGGATGGGCATGCGCAAGATCATGAATATCTTCGTCAGTGTGGACACGACCGTTTGCGCGCGCTCGGTCACCGAGTTCGAGCGCCTGGGCGCCGCCTACGACGACCTCGCGATGCTGATGGTCTCCTACGACCTGCCGTTCGCGCATGCGCGCTTCCTGGAAGAAAACGAGCTCTCGCACGTCGTCGGCCTGTCGGCGATCCGCCACGCGGGCTTTGGCGACAACTACGGGGTCCTGATACTCGACGGCCCGCTCGCGGGGATGTTCTCGCGGGCCGTCGTCGTCCTCGACGAAAACAACACGGTCGTGCACACAGAGCAGATCGACGACATCGCGACCGAACCGGACTACGCCGCGGCGTTTCGTGCGCTGGGCATCGACATTGACGAGTAGGGCATGCTGGACAAACTGATCTTCGAAAAATCGCGCAGCGGCCGCCGCGCCTTCGCGCAGGCACCGGCCGGCGATGACATTGCGGACATCCCGGACGCATTGCGCCGCGGGGACCGGCCGGTGCTGCCGGAAGCGTCCGAGTTGCAAACCGTCCGGCACTTCACGCGCCTGTCGCAGAAGAACTTTTCGATCGATACCCAGTTCTACCCGCTGGGTTCGTGCACGATGAAGTACAACCCGCGGGCCTGCAACTCGCTGGCGCTGCTGCCGGGCTTCGCAAACCGGCACCCGCTCGGGCCCGCGAGTCACGGCCAGGGGTTTCTCACCTGCATGTACGAGCTGCAGGAGATGCTGAAGGCCGTCACGGGCATGCAGGGCGTGTCGCTGACGCCGATGGCCGGGGCACAGGGCGAGCTGGCCGGCGTCGCAATGATCCGCGCGTATCACAAGGCACGCGGTGATCACGAGCGCAACGAGATCATCGTGCCGGACGCGGCGCACGGTACGAACCCGGCGACCGCCACGATGTGCGGCTGTGTCGTTCGCGAGATCCCGACAGGGCCGGACGGGGACGTCGACATCGAGGCGCTGAGATCGGCGCTGGGACCGAAGACCGCCGGCATCATGCTGACGAACCCGTCGACGCTGGGCGTGTTCGAGCGGCACATTGCGGACGTCGCAGCGCTCGTCCACGACGCAGGCGGCCTCCTGTATTACGACGGCGCGAACCTCAACGCGATCCTCGGCAAAGTCCGGCCGGGCGACATGGGCTTCGACGTCATCCACATGAACCTGCACAAGACATTCTCGACGCCGCACGGCGGCGGGGGCCCGGGCTCGGGTGCCGTCGGCGTGAACCGCCGGCTGCTGCCGTTCCTGCCGATTCCCGTCGTCGGCCGCGATGACGTCGACGGCGAGCCGGTGTACCGCTGGCTGGAAGAAGAGGACGTGCCGCAGAGCATCGGGCGCCTGTCCGGCTTCATGGGCAATGCCGGCGTGCTGCTCCGCGCCTACGTCTACATGCGCATGGTGGGGCGGGACGGCATGCAGCGTATCGCCGAGTACGCGACGCTGAACGCGAACTACCTGATGGCGCGCCTCGCGGACGCCGGACTCGAACTCGCGTTCCCGGGCCGGCGCGCCAGCCACGAGTTCATCATTACGCTGCGCAAGGACGCGAGGCAGTACGACCTCACTGCCATGGACGTGGCGAAGGCGCTGCTTGATCGCAACTACCATGCACCTACCACCTATTTTCCGTTGCTGGTCCCGGAGTGCCTGCTCATCGAGCCGACGGAAACGGAAAGCAAGGAAACGCTGGACGGCTTCGTCGACGCGCTCGTCGCCATCGTCGAGGACGCCCGGCACAACGGCAAGACCTACAAGGACGCGCCTTACACGATGCCCGTTCGCCGCCTCGACGATGTCAAAGCCGCGCGGCAGCTGGACATAAGATTCGACGGCGAGTGAGCCGGGGGCGCCGTACGGCGCGATTGCGGGAACCGGTTCGCGTACAGCCAGTCTGACGTAGACTATAGGGCTGCCGGTTGCCGGTCTGACAAAGGGGTCGCATGCTGTTCCGAGGTTCTGTTGCCGTAATCCTGGCGCTTGCCGGCGCCACTTCCACTTTCGCTGCCGACGACGGCGCCTGGACCCGAACGATCGACCGGATATCGTCCGGCGTGGTCTCGATTCGGGTCGACAGTACCCGCGCGTTCGACACCGAGTGGAATTCCTCCAGCCAGGCCACCGGCTTCGTCGTCGACGCCGAACGGGGTCTCATCCTGACGAATCGCCACGTCGTGACGCCGGGCCCCGTCGTCGCCGAGGCCGTCTTCCGCAATAACGAGGAAGTCCGGCTGACGCCGGTGTACCGGGACCCGGTGCACGACTTCGGGTTCTTCCGCTACGACCCGGCAGACCTGCGCTACATCGAGCCCAGCGAACTGCCGCTGTCGCCGTCCGGCGCGGGCATCGGCCGGGAGATCCGGGTCATCGGCAATGACGCCGGCGAACAGCTGTCGATACTCGCGGGCACGATCGCGCGGCTGGACCGCAAGGCGCCGGATTACGGCCGCGGCAACTACAACGACTTCAACACGTTCTATTTCCAGGCGGCATCGGGCACGTCCGGCGGCTCGTCCGGCTCACCGGTCGTGAACATCGACGGCGAGGTCGTGGCGCTGAATGCCGGCGCCAACAGCTCGGCGGCGAGCAGCTTCTTCCTGCCGCTCGATCGCATCCAGCGCGTCATGCGCCTGCTGCAGGACGGCCAGCCGGTACCGCGCGGCACGCTGCAGACGATGTTCGAGCACAAGCCCTACGATGAACTGGGGCGGCTCGGGCTGACGGAGGCGTCCGAGCACGCCGTGCGTTCGGCGTTCCCGAAGCAGACCGGCATGCTGACCGTGCAGCAGGTCATCCCGGGCTCACCGGCAGACGGCAAGCTGCAGCCCGGTGACATCGTGCTGCGCGTCAACGGCGACCTCGTCACCCAGTTCATTCCGCTCGCCGCGATCCTGGACGACAACGTCGGCGGCACTGTCGAAATCGAGTTGGAACGGGGCGGGCGCCGCGTCGTCGAGGAGGTGCAGGTCAACGATCTGCACGCGATCACGCCGTCCGAGTACGTCGAGGTCGGCGACGCGATCGTCAACGAACTGTCCTACCAGCAGGCGCGGCACTACAACCTGCCGGTCAAGGGCGTGTACGTCGCGAACCCGGGCTACCTGATGTCGAAGGCCGCGGTGCCGCGCGGGGCCGTGATCACGCGCTTCGGCGCCGCCGAGATTCGCAGTCTCGATGATTTCGAGAAGGCGCTCGACGAACTGGCCGACGGGTCGCGGGCCCAGTTGCACTACGTCACGATGGACAACCCGCAGAACACTGTCGTACGGCCGTTCGAGATGGACCGCGTGTGGTTCCCGGTGCGGCGCTGCAGCCGCAACGATGCCACGGGCCTCTGGCCGTGCCGCGATCTCGGCGCCGGTCCGCCGCCGAGCCCGCCGGTCGCCGGCAGCACCCAGTTTGCGCGCCATGACGACCCGCGCGTGGACGGGATCGCGCCGTCCCTGGTGGTCGTCACGTTCGACCTGCCGTACACGCTGTCGGGCGTTGCCGAGCGGCACTACTACGGCACCGGCGTCGTCGTGGACCGCGAGCGCGGCTACGTCGTCGTCGATCGCAACACGGTGCCGATCGCGATCGGCGACGTCACGGTGACGTTTGCCGGTTCGCTCGAAGTGAAGGCGAAGATCGAGCTGGTGCACCCGCTGCACAACCTGGCGCTGGTCTCCTACGACCCGGCGACCATCGGTGACACGCCGGTTCGAGAAGCCCGCTTTTCGAACGAGCCGCTGGGCGCCGGCGATGACGTCTGGGTCGTGGGCATCCGGGCCGATCACCAACTCGTGCACCAGCAGAGCACCGTTGCGTCGGTCGATCCACTGGTGCTGCCGCTGTCGCGGACGCTCCGGTTTCGCGACGCGAATATCGAGGGCATCTCTCTCGTCAACGGGCCGATGGAGTTTGATGGCGTGCTGCTGGACAAACGCGGCCGCGTGGCGGCCACCTGGTCCAGCTTCGACATCTCGTCGGGCGGAGAGGCGGCCCAGGTCAACCGCGGCATCCCGGCGTCGCTGGTGACGGATTTCGTGAATACGGTGCGGGAGGGGCGGCCGTTCTATTCCCTGGAGGCCGAGTTCACCTACGCACCGCTGTTCGCGGCCCGCAACCTCGGCGTGAGCGAGGAGTGGCTCGAGCGCCTGGAACGCGACAACCCGGAACAGCGCCGTGCGCTGACCGTGACGCGCCTGACGGCCGGCGCGCCGGCGGCCGACGTGCTGCAGAACGGTGACATCATCCTGTCGATCGACGCCAAGGTCGTCACGAACTTCCGGGCGCTCGAGAAGGCCACGCAGAAACCACACGTGACGGTCACCGTCTGGCGCGACGACCGCGAGCTCGAGCTCCCGGTGGCCACCGCCTCGCTGGACGGGCGCGGCATCGACCGTGCCGTCGCGTGGGCCGGTGCGCTGCTTCAGGACCCGCACCACGCGATGGCCGCGCAGCGCGGGATACCGCCGTACGGCGTATACGTCGCCTATTTCAATTACGGCTCGCCGGCGACACGCTACGGCCTGTGGGCCGGACGTCGTGTCGTGCAGGTCGACGAGACGCCGACGCCGGACCTGCAGGCCTTCGTCGACGTCGTCGCGACGAAGGAAGACCAGGAGTCAGTGCGCGTCACCACGGTGACCTGGAACGGTGCCGTCGAGGTCATCACGCTGAAGCTGGACAACCAGTACTGGCCTGCCTACCAGATCCGCCGCACTCCGGACAACGGTTGGGTGCGTTCGTCGATCGGCGGCTGATGCGCCCGTCCGTCGCCGCAATACTGTTCGTGTTGCTGGCGCCGGTTTGTGCAAGCGCCCAGTCGCTGTACAAGTACCAGGGGCCGGACGGCGAGTGGATCTACGCGGACCGCCCGCCGGCCGATGGCCGGGTCGCCGAGGTCCGGTCGCTCGGCGAGCCGATTCGCGGGGACGCGGTATCCGTCACGACGTCGTCGGTCGGCGGGTCGGTGCAGTTCGAAGCCGAGAACCCGCTGCACGCGCCCGTCGAGCTCACGTTGCGGTTCAGCGAATTGCACGGGCTACGGTACCCGGATCCCGACCGCGACCTGACCTGGGTTCTGGCACCGCGCAGCCGCGAACGGATCCTGACGCTTTCGCGGCGCTACGACGGCCGCGTGCCCGAGGCGCGCTACGAATTCGAGTACCGCCTCGGCGATCCGGCGGCCCGTCACCGGCCCGAGCAGCCCTATCGCGTCCCGTTCGCGATCGCGAGCCACTTCCCGGTGACGCAGGCGTACCCCGACGTCGTCACGCACACGACCGAGGACTCGCGCTACGCCATCGACATTGCGATGCCGGTCGGTACGGACGTGTTTGCTGCGCGTGGCGGCACCGTGATCACGACGCGCGGCGACAACTACCGCAGCGGGCTGGACCCGGAGCGGGACGGGCCAGCGGCGAACGTCGTGCAGATCCTGCACGACGACGGCACGTTCGCGGTGTACGCGCACCTCAACTGGAATACGATTCGCGTCCGGCCAGGCGATCGCGTTGTTCGCGGCCAGTACATCGCGGACTCCGGCAACACCGGATTCTCGAGCGGGCCGCACCTGCACTTCGTGGTGCTGCGGAACGCCGGCTCGCGCACGGTGTCGGTACCGGTGCGCTTCCAGGGCGCGGAGTCGACCGTCGTCACCCCGGCGACCGGGGCGACGCTGACGGCCTACTGACGATGCCGGAGGTCAGCCGGCGATAGAGCCGACGATGCGGTTCAGGGTGGCGCTCGGCCGCATCGCCGCGGCGGCACGTTCGTCGTCGGGGTGGTAGTAGCCGCCGATGTCGACCGCCTGTCCCTCGGTGCTGTTCAACTCTGCGAGGATCGTCGATTCGTTGTCTGCCAGCTCGCTCGCGACGGATGCGAAGCGTTCCGCGAGTTCCGTGTAGTCGCCGCGGTCCGCCATCGCCTCCGCCCAGTAGCGCGCGAGCCAGTAGTGGCTGCCCCGGTTGTCCAATTCGCCTGCCTTGCGTGACGGTGACCGGTCGTTCTCGAGGTAGCGGCCGTTCGCCTGGTTGAGGGCCACGGCGAGCGCACGGGCAGCGCCGTTGTCGCTCTTCTCGGCGAGGTCCTCCAGCGACACAGCGAGCGCCAGGAATTCGCCCAGCGAATCCCAGCGCAGGTGGCCTTCCTCCAGGAACTGCTGGACGTGTTTCGGCGCCGAGCCGCCGGCGCCGGTCTCGTACAGGCCGCCGCCGTTCAGCAGCGGCACGATCGACAGCATCTTGGCGCTCGTGCCGAGCTCGAGGATCGGGAACAGGTCGGTCAGGTAATCGCGCAGCACGTTGCCGGTGACCGACACGGTGTCCTTGCCGTCGCGCACCCGCTCCAGCGTCAGGCGCATCGCATCGACGGGCGCCATGACGCGAATGTCGAGATCGGTAGTGTCGTGGTCTTCGAGGTAGCGCTCGACCTTGGCGATCAGGTTGCGATCGTGAGCGCGCTTCTCGTCGAGCCAGAAGATCGTGGCCGCGCCGGTCTGGCGGGCGCGATGCACGGCGAGCTTCACCCAGTCGCGGATCGGCAGGTCGCGCGTCTGGCACATGCGCCAGATGTCCCCGGCCTCGACCGCATGTTCCATGATCGGCTGGCCGGCGTCGTTGAGGACGCGGATGACGCCGTCGGCGGCCGCTTCGAACGTCTTGTCGTGCGAGCCGTATTCCTCCGCTTTCTGCGCCATCAGGCCCACGTTCGAGACGTTGCCCATGGTCCGCGGATCAAATGCGCCGTGTTCCCGGCAGAAATCGACGGCTTCCGCGTAGATGCCGGCGTAGCAGCGATCCGGGATCATCGCGTTCGTGTCGGCCAGCTTGCCGTCCGGCCCCCACATCTGGCCGGAAGACCGGATCGCCGCCGGCATCGACGCGTCGATGATGACGTTGCTCGGCACGTGCAAGTTCGTGATGCCCTTGTCGGAATCGACCATGGCGAGGCGCGGCTGCGTCGCGTACACGGCGTCGATCGCCTGCTCGATGGCCTTGCGCTCCGCGTCGGGCAGGTCGGCGATACGCGCGTACACGTCGCCGATGCCGTTGTTCGGTTCGACACCGAGTTCGGCAAAGCGCTCGCCGAACTCCTCGAACACGTCGCGGTAGTACACGGTGACGGCGTGGCCGAACATGATCGGGTCTGACACCTTCATCATCGTTGCCTTGAGGTGCAGCGACAGCAGCACGTCATCGTCACGCGCGGCGTCGATCTCCCGCTCGTAAAACGCGCGTAGCGCACGGCAACTCATGCGCGCGGCGTCGACGACTTCGCCGTCCTGCACCGGTACGGCGTCGCGCAGCACCGTGATGCCGCCGTCTTCGGCGACGTGCTCGATGCGCAGCTTGCCGGCCTTGTTGATGACGACCGACTGTTCGCTGCCGCAGAAATCATCGCTGTCCATGTGCGACACGCGCGACTTCGAGTCCCGGCTCCACGCGCCCATCGAGTGAGGGTGCGCCTGCGCGTAGGCCTTGACGGCCGCCGCGACGCGACGGTCGGAGTTGCCCTCGCGCAGCACGGGATTGACGGCGCTGCCCAGGACCTTCGCGTAGCGCGCCTTCGTCTCCCGCTCGGCATCGTTTGCCGGCTCCTCTGGGTAGTCCGGCACGTCGAAGCCCTGCGACTGGAGTTCACGGATGGCGGCTTTCAGCTGCGGGATGGATGCGCTGATGTTCGGCAGCTTGATGATGTTCGCGTCCGGCGTCCTGGCAATGTCGCCGAGTTCGGCCAGTGCATCCCCGATGCGCTGGGCGTCGGTCAGGTTTTCCGGGAAATTCGCGAGGATGCGCCCTGCGAGCGAGATGTCGCGGGTCTGCAGGTCGATGCCGGCGACACCGGCGAAGGCCTGCACGATCGGCAGCAGCGAGTAGGTTGCGAGTGCGGGGGCTTCGTCGGTCTTGGTGTAGATGATCGTCTTGCTCATGGAATTCCCTGGTCAATCAGCGGCGCCCGTCAAGCCGACGGAGCGCGGCATTATACGGGAACCGGCCGACGTCGCGACCGCCACGGGCCGCGCCGCGCCGGCATTCCACGGGCCTTTCGCAGACCAGCGTTGACAACATACCAACCAGTCGGTATGTTCTGTGCCATGGCAACAACGACGGCAAAGGCACGGGCGGGCGGCCGTGGGCACGCAAGGACCCGCTTGCTGGACGCGGCTGTGCGGCTCGTGCGCCAAAAGGGCTTCGCGGCCACGACGGTGGACGATCTCTGCGCGGCGGCCGGTGTCACGAAGGGCGCGTTCTTTCATCACTTCCCGTCCAAGGACGCGCTCGGCGAGGCGGCCGCGGATTACTGGTCGGCGACGACGGGGGCGCTGTTCGCGTCGGCGCCGTATCACGCCCACGCGGATCCGCTCGATCGCGTGCTGGCCTACCTCGCGTTCCGCCGCGACCTGCTGGCCGGCGACGTCAGCGAGTTCACGTGCCTGGTCGGGACGATGGTGCAGGAAACGCACGCGTCGAAACCGGGCATCCGCGACGCCTGCGATGCGAGCATCAGCGGCCACGCTGAGACGCTGGAGGCGGACATCGAGGCGGCCATCGCCGGTCGCGGGCTCGAGCCCGATGGCTGGGACGCGCCGGGCCTCGCGTTGCACACGCAAGCCGTGCTGCAGGGCGCATTCATTCTCGCGAAAGCGAAGGGGAACGCAGCCGTCGCGGCAGCGAGCATCGATCACCTGCGACGGTACATCGAACTGTTGTTTCAATCTCCGGGGAGGACGGCACATCATGAGTGACAACGCATCGAACGATCGGGAGCTGCGGCTCGAACTGACGCTGAACGCGCCGCGGGACAAGGTGTGGCGCTGCTGGACGGAAATGCCGCTGCTCGACCAGTGGTATTGCCCGCGGCCCTGGCAGGCCGTGTTCAGCGAGGTCGACCTGCGCGTTGGGGGCGCGACCCGCTGCGTGATGAAAGGGCCCGGCGGCGAGTCGCATGAGAGCAATGGTGTCTACCTGGAGGTCGTACCGGGTCGGCGCCTGGTGTTCACCGACGCCTACTCGCAGGGCTGGGTGCCGTCAGGGGAGCCGTTCTTCACCGGCATCATCGAGCTGGAAGACGACGGCAACGGCGGGACGCGCTACACGGCGATCGCGCGGCACTGGACGGCCGATGCGAGCCGGCGTCACGCCGAAATGGGTTTCCACGACGGCTGGACGGCGGCGGCGCGGCAGCTCGAAGCGCTGGCGGCGACGCTGGAGGACGCGGCATGAGCGCAAAGGTTCGTACCTGCCTGTGGTTCGATGGCCGGGCGGAAGAGGCGGCCGCGTACTACGTGTCCCTGTTGCCGGGCTCCGCGCTGCAGGACGTGTTCCGGCCGGCGCCCGACGGTCCCGCGCTGGTGGTGGACTTCTCGCTGGCAGGCACCCCGTACCAGGCACTGAACGGCGGGCCGCAGTTCACTTTCACGGAGGCGGCGTCCATCAGCGTGCTGACGCGCGACCAGGCAGAGACCGACCGGTTGTGGAACGCGCTCGTCGACGACGGCGGCGAGGAGAGCATGTGCGGCTGGTGCAAGGACCGCTACGGGCTGTCCTGGCAGATCGTGCCGGAACCGGTCACGCGGATGCTGTCCGGTAGTGATGCCGAGGCAGCGGGGCGCGCCATGCAGGCGCTGATGACGATGCGCCGGATCGACATTGCCGCCATCGAGGCGGCGTTCGGCGGGAGCTAGCGGCGGGCCGCTCAGTGCCCGATCTTGCCCTCGGTGAACAGGTAGTCCTTCAGTTCGCCGTCCAGCTTGGGGTCGCGCCGGCGAATCCATTCGAGCACCATCGCGGCGTGTTCCTTTTCCTCGTCGCGATTGTGCTCGAGGATGCGCTTGAGTTCCGGATCCTTGCAGGCGTCGACGCGCTGGTTGTACCAGTCGACGGCCTCGAGTTCCTCCATCAGGGACACGATCGCCCGGTGCATGTCGCGGGTCTCGTCGGACAATTCATCAACAGGCTCGTGGTAGCCTTCGCTCGCCATTCCGGTTCTCCTGGTCCGTGGTCGCTGCCGCGACAAATCGCAGGCAACAAAAAGGGGCAAGACACAAGTGTCTTGCCCCCGGTATCAGGATGTCAAACCGCGATGGCAGCGAACTGCCAGCGGCCCGATCCCGTTCGTGCTCCAGCGCTTACAGCGGAACGATGTTCTCGGCCTGCGGGCCTTTCTTGCCCTGCGTGATCGTGAACTCGACCTTCTGGCCTTCGGCCAGCGTACGGAAGCCCGAGCCTTGGATTGCGCTGAAGTGCGCAAATACGTCGGGACCACCTTCCTGTGCGATGAAGCCGAAGCCCTTTGCTTCGTTGAACCACTTAACGGTTCCTGTCACTGTAGCCATTACCTTTCCTGTTGAATCAAACTCATAAAAAAGCGCCCCTTGCGGGACAGGTGTGCTTGAAGTGTTGCGTTAACTTATGAAACAGGCAGGTGTACTACAAAGAGGAACATCTGAACGGGTTACATAAATCGCCCGCTAACTCTCAGGCGAGGCAAAGTATATCGACCACGGACGCCCGTTGCGAGTGCAAAAACTGTTTACTTTCCGGATATTTGGGCCGCCAGAGCCTCCCAGCTCGTGACCGGGAGGCCGCATTCCGTGCCGCTGCAGCGGTAGGCCAGCGTCTCGCCCGGGCGCGCGGCGCGCGCGGCGAGCGCTCCGGGGAGGTCCCCGGCGTCCGCCGGAATCGCGAAAACCAGCCGCCGTGGCGCGTACAGCGCCGCCGCCGAGCGCCGCCAGCGGTCGATTTCCGCCTCGTCGCCGCGGAGAATCACGATCTCCGGCGGGGCCAGCGCCTCGTCGAGCGCGCCGAGCAGCGTCACGTGCCCGTGCGGGTACTCGCTGATCGCGGGCCAGGCGGCGCGCAACGTTGCCCTGGCGGCGGCCAGGTAGCGCTCCTCGCCGAGCAGGTAGCCCAATCGCTGCAGTGCGAACGCGGCGACCCCGTTGCCGGACGGGAGCGCCTCGTCGGCAAAGGGTTTCGGGCGGTGGACGAGCGTTTCCGCGTCGTCGGCCGTGAACCAGAAGCCGCCGGCATCGGCATCGGCAAAGTGCTCGAGCAGTGCCTCGGCAATGTGGATCGCGAACGCGAGGTCGTCCGCCGACCAGCGCAGCTGGAGCACCTCGACCAGCGCGTCCAGCAGGAACGCGTAGTCGTCGAGGTAGCCGGCGAACCGGGACTGGCCCGCGGTCGAGACGGCGAGCAGGCGCCCGTCGCGGTACAGCTCCCGGCGGATGAACGCCAGGCCCTGCACCGCGGCCTCCGCGTACTCGTCGCGGCCGAACGCGCGGCCGGCGATGGCCAACCCGCGGATCGCCAATGCATTCCAGGCGCACAGCTTCTTCTCATCGCGCCCCGGTTCGACGCGCCGGCTGCGCGCGTCGAAGAGCGTGGCCCGCGCGGATTCGAGCCGCTGGCGCACGGTGTCCTCGTCGAGCCCGGTGTCCGCGGCGATGTCGGAGACGGTGCGTTTCGCGGTCAGGTGCCAGCGGCCCTCGAAATTCGGTGCGCCGGCCAGGCCGAAGCGCTCGGCGAACACCGTCCATTCGTCGGCTGACAGTCGTTCCCGGAGATCGTCCTGCGTCCAGACGTAGTAGCGGCCTTCCTCGCCCTCGGAATCCGCGTCCCGGGTGGCGTAGAAGCCGCCGTCCGGCGCACGCATGTCGGCAAGCATCCAGCCCGCCGTGGCGTGCGCGACGTCGGCGTAGGCGGTGTCGCCGGTCGCGAGCCACGCCTCGGCGTACAGCGCGAGCAGCGGGCCGTTGTCGTACAGCATCTTCTCGAAATGCGGAATCTGCCACTCGCGGTCCACGGAGTAACGGCAGAAGCCGCCGCCCAGGTGGTCGAACAACCCGCTTTCCGCCATCCGGCCGAGTGACAGCGTCGCCATGAACAGCGCGTCGAGATCCGGCTCGGCGTCGTAGGCCGTTGCGCGCCAGCGGCGCAGCAGGAAGCCGATGTTTGCCGGGTGCGGGAACTTCGGCGCCGTGCCGAAGCCGCCGAACTCGCGATCGAAGGACCGGGCGAGCGTCTGCCGCGCGGCGTCGATGGGCTGGCCGTCGATGTCGCCCTCGCTGTCCGCCTGCGAGGGGTCCAGCGTGGCCATGAAGTCGACGAGCCGGCCGCCCTGCTCGGACACCTTCTCGCGTTGCTCGTGGAAGTAGCTCGCCACCTGTCGCAGGAGGTCCGGGAACGACGGCATGCCGTAACGGGCTTCGTTCGGGAAATAGGTGCCGCCGAAGAACGGCCGCCGCGTCTTCGGGTCGAGAAACATCGTGAGCGGCCAGCCGCCGCCGCGCTGGGTCAGCAGCTGGTGGGCGAGCTGATAGACCTTGTCCACGTCAGGGCGCTCCTCGCGGTCGACCTTCACGTTCACGTACAGGTCGTTCATGACGGCGGCGATGGCTTCGTCCTCGAAGGACTCGTGGGCCATCACGTGGCACCAGTGGCAGGCGGAGTAGCCGACGGACAGCAGCACCGGCTTGTCGTCGCGGCACGCGGCCTCGAACGCGTCGTCGGACCACGGCAGCCAGTCCACCGGGTTGTCGGCGTGCTGCAGCAGGTAGGGGCTGGTCTCGCGGGCGAGGGCGTTCGGCATTGGTCGTGTCACGGCGGCGGGCGATCGACTATACCGCATCGGACGCGGCGCGCCGCGATGGTAGACTGTGCGCCGACACCGCCGTGCTGGATGCTCATGTTCGTCTATCCCGAGATCGACCCGATCATTTTCTCGATCGGCCCGGTGGCCGTGCGCTGGTACGGCCTCATGTACGTGGTGGGCTTCGTTGCCGGCTGGTGGCTCGCGCGGCGGCGCGCCGGTCTGCCGCAGTCGCCGATCCGGCCCGAGCAGGTCGACGACCTCGTGTTCTATGCAATGCTCGGCGTGATCCTGGGCGGCCGCCTCGGCTACACGCTCGTCTACGGCTGGGCCGAGATCGCCGCCGACCCCCTCTATGTTCTGAAGATCTGGAAGGGCGGCATGTCCTTTCACGGCGGCCTCGCCGGCGTGCTGATCGCAATGTGGCTGTTCGGCCGCAGGATCGGCCGGACGATGTGGCAGCTGACCGATTTCATTGCACCGTTCGTGCCGATCGGGCTCGGCGCCGGTCGCATCGGCAACTTCATCAACGGCGAGCTGTGGGGCAAGCCGACCGACGTGCCCTGGGCTTTCCACGTGAACGGCCAGGTGCTGCACCCGACGCAACTCTACGAGGCGCTGCTCGAGGGCCTCGTGCTGTTCGTGATCCTGTACGCGTATTCCGCCCGGCCGCGGCCGTACATGGCCGTGTCCGGCCTGTTCCTGCTGCTGTACGGGATATTCCGGACGTTCATCGAGTTCTTCCGTGTCCCGGATGCGCACATGGGCGATGGCGGCTACCTGGCGGCGGGCTGGCTCACCACCGGCATGCTGCTTTCCGCGCCAATGATCGCCGCCGGCGTTATCCTATTGTTCCTCGCCTACCGGAAACGGGAGCCGGCCGCCTGACATGCAACAGTATCTCGACTTGATGCGCCGCGTGCGCGACACGGGCTTCGCCAAGGAAGACCGCACCGGCACCGGCACGTTGAGCGTCTTCGGCCACCAGATGCGCTTCGACCTGGGCCGCGGCTTCCCGCTCGTCACCACGAAGAAACTGCACCTGAAGTCGATCATCCACGAACTGCTGTGGTTCCTGTCCGGCGACAGCAACATTGCGTACCTCAAGGAGAACGGTGTCCGCATCTGGGACGAGTGGGCGGACGAGAACGGGGACCTCGGCTCCATCTACGGCGTGCAGTGGCGGAGCTGGCCCGCACCGGACGGCGGCACGCACGACCAGATCGCGACGGTCATGCGCCAGCTTCGCGAGACGCCGGATTCCCGTCGCATCATCGTCAGTGCCTGGAACGTGGCCGAGATCGACGGCATGGCGCTGCCGCCGTGCCACACGCTGTTCCAGTTCTACGTCGCGGGCGGCCGCCTGTCCTGCCAGCTGTACCAGCGCAGCGCGGACATCTTCCTCGGCGTGCCGTTCAACATCGCCTCGTACGCGTTGCTGACGCACCTGTTTGCGCAGCAGGCGGACCTGCAGGTCGGCGACTTCATCTGGACGGGCGGCGACTGTCACCTGTACAGCAACCACCTCGAGCAGGCGGATGAGCAGCTCCGGCGCGAGCCGCTGCCGCTGCCGCGGCTCGCGATCAAGCGCCGGCCGGCGTCGATCTTCGACTATTGCTACGAGGACTTCGAGATCCTCAACTACGCCTCGCACCCGCACATTCCCGCCAAGGTCGCCGTCTAGACAGTGCGTATCAGTCTCATCGTTGCCGCCGCGTCCAACGGCGTCATCGGCGCGAACGGCGAACTGCCGTGGCACCTGCCGGACGACTTTCGGTGGTTCAAGGCGCAAACGCTCGGCAAGCCGGTCGTCATGGGGCGGCGGACCTGGGAATCGCTGGGCCGCGCGCTGCCCGGGCGCACGAACATCGTCGTCACGCGCGACATCGCGTACGCGGCGGACGGCGCGGTCGTCGTGCATTCGGTCGAGCAGGCGATCGCTGCGGCCGGGGAGGCCGAAGAGCTGATGGTCATCGGCGGCGGTGAACTGTACCGGGCATTCCTGCCACGGGCGTCGCGCGTCTACCTCACGGTCGTCGACGCGGAGGTCCACGGCGACACGACGTTCCCGGCGCTGGACGACAGCGAGTGGCGGCAGGTGTCGGCCGAGTCGCATCCCGCCGACGCGCGACACGCGTACGCGTTCGAGTTCAGAGTGTACGATCGACCCTGACGTCGGCCAGCGGTACGAGGCGCTCGCGCACGGCCGCGGCCGCGGCGTCGATGTCGACGTCGTCCAGGTGCTCGGCCCGCTCCGTGAATTCCTCGATGAGCTGCTTCTGGACGGCGCCGCGCTGCTGCGCCGCCGCGTACGGGATGTCGGAGTGGAACATCACCATCGAGTAGCGCGGGATGAAGTAGTCCGGCAGGCGCCGCTCCAGTTCGAACGCCAGTGCCTTGCGCAGCGCGAACTTCGGGTCGCGCACGGTGTCGCGCATCTCGATGTAGTTCTCGAGCGCCATGTCGGCGATCGCGTTTGCGTTCGCGAGCTGCAGCTCCTCGAAACGCCGGAACAGGTACGCCCAGTCGCCGCCCTCGGTGCGCATCAGGTGGTCGAACACGACGCAGTCCTCGAATGCGAGGTTCATGCCCTGGCCGTGAAACGGAACGACGGCGTGCGCGGCATCGCCGATCAGCAGGACGTTGCCGCGGTCGTGCCAGTGGCGGCAGCGCACGGTGCCGAGCAGGCCCAGCGGACGGTGCACGACGTCGTGCTCCAGGTTGTCGATGAGCGGCGCGACGTCGGCGAAATGTTGATCGAAGAAGGCCCTCGCGGCGCTTTCGTCCGTGAGGCTCGAGAAACCCGGATCACCGACGTTCGGCAGGAACAGCGTCAGCGTGAAGTCGCCGCCGGGGTTCGGCAGGGCGATCAGCATGAAGCCTCCGCGCGGCCAGATGTGCAGCGCGTCCGGGCGAAGCTGGTGCGAACCGTCCGGCGCGGCCGGGATCGTCAGTTCCTTGTAGCCGTGCCGGAGCAGCGACTCGACGCCGCCGAACGTGTCGGAGCCGTCGAACGAGCGGCGGATGATCGAGCCGGCGCCGTCGGCCGCGAACAGCGGCAGCGCCTCGACCTCGTACAGGCTGTCGTCGTTCAGGTCCTTCACGTGGACGGTGCGGTCCGGCGCGTCGTAGCCGATCGCCTGCTGGCGGAAATGCAGGCGCACGTTCGGGATCCGGTCCGCCGCACCGAGCAGCACCTCGTTGAGGTCCGAGCGCGTGACGGAATAGATGACCTCGTCGCTCGCCTGCCCGTAGGGCAGGAAGTCACTGCGCCCGTCGGCCTGGTGCACCATGCGGCCGCGCATCGGCACGAGCATCGGCCGGACCTGGTTGATCATGCCCGCGTGCGTCAGCGCGTTGATACCGCGGGCAGCGAGGGCGAGGTTGATCGACCGGCCGGCCTCCGCGTCGTGTACGCGCGGATCGTGGTTGCGCTCGAAGACGTCCACGATGAAGCCCTGCCGCGCGAGCATGATGGCGAGCAGCGTGCCGCACTGGCCCGCCCCGATGATATTGATGGCCTCGAGCGGCACTCAGCCCTGCGCCAGCGCGGTGCCGAGCCGGTCGGCGAACTCGTGGACGTCGCGGAAACTGTTGTACAGCGGCGCCGGCGCCACCCGGATCACGTCCGGTTCGCGCCAGTCGCCGGTCACGTTCAGCGCGCACAGCGCGTCGAACAGTGCGCGGCCCCGGCTGCCGGCGTCACGCAGGCGCAGGGACAATTGGGCTCCCCGTGCGTCCCGCGGCGTAATGCACGCTATGCGGTCGGCGTAGCGCTCGCCGATCAGCCAGTCCAGGTAGCCGGTCAGGTCCGCGGACTTCGCCCGCAGCGCCGGCAGCCCGGCTTCCAGGAACAGCTCCAGCGATGCGATGACCGGCGCCAGCGACAGGATCGGCGGATTGCTCATCTGCCAGAGTTCCGCGCCGTGCGCGGGCGTGAACGTCGGCAACATGCGAAAGCGGGTCTTCTCCTCGTGGCCCCACCAGCCGTGCAACTGTTCCAGGTTTTCCGGCGAGAAGTGCGACGAATGGACGAACGCGCCGGCAATCGCGCCCGGGCCGGCGTTCAGGTACTTGTACGTGCACCACGCGGCGAAGTCCGGCGCCCAGTCGTGCAGCGCGAGTTCCGTGTTGCCGACGGCGTGCGCGAGGTCCAGGCCGACGCGGCTGCCGGCTTCCCGCCCGAGCCGGCAGACGGCAGCCATGTCGAGCACCTGGCCCGTGTAGTACTGGACGCCGGGCAGAAGCAGTAGCGCGACGCTGTCGCCGTGCTCCGCGAGCAGGGCTTCGAGGTCGCGGATGTCCAGCGTGCCGGCGTCGTTCGTCGCGCGCCACTCGAGCAGGCCGTCGTCCGGGTCGAAGCCCGCGAGCCGGAGCTGCGACATCGCGGCATAGCGGTCCGACGGGAACGCCTTCTCCTCGATGACGATGCGGTAGCGCTCGGGCGTCGGCCGGTAGAAGCTCGCCATCAGCAGGTGCAGGTTGACGGTCAGCGTGTTCATTGCGACGACTTCGTCGGGCTCGGCGCCGGTCAGCGCCGCGAAGCCGGCGGTGGCCTGCCGGTGGTAGCTGAGCCAGGGGCGCTCGGAATGGAAATGGCCGTCCACGGCGAAGTCCCGCCAGTTGCGCAACTCGTCCAGCACGTAGCGTTCTGCGAGCTTCGGCTGCAGGCCGAGGGAATTGCCGCACAGGTAGACCGGGGCCAGACCGTCCTTCTCCGCGGGGAAATAGAAGCGTTCCCGGAACGACGACAGCGGGTCCGCGCGGTCACGCGCCGCCGCGTACTCCCGTGAGTCGACGTAGGCGGTCACGTCGATTCTGCCGGCGCGGGCTTGAGCGTGCCGCAGACGTCACAGCGCCGGTTTTCCTCGGTGCCGTAAAACCGTTCGAAGATCGGCGGAAGCTGCTCCACGATATCGTCGATGTACACGTATTCCTCGTACAACGGCCGGTCGCACTCGTCGCAATACCAGATGAAGCCATCGAGTTCGTGGTCCAGGCGCTTGCGCTCAACGACGAGCCCCACCGTGTCGGTGAAACGGTGCGGCGAGTGCGGCACGCGGGGCGGCAGCAGCAGCATCTCACCCTCGCGGATGGGGATGTCGACGCGCTTGCCGTCCTGCATCGTCCTCAGCAGCATCTCGCCCTCGATCTGGTAGAACAGCTCGGGGCCCTCGTCCACGTGGTAGTCGTCGCGCGCGTTTGGTCCGCCGACGATCATGACGATGAAATCGTCCTCGTCGAACACCTGCTGGTTGCAGACGGGCGGTCGCAACCGGTCGCGGTTCTCGTCGATCCATTGCGCGAGGTTGAAGGCTTTCAGTGATCGCATGGCAGGGCTCCGGGGACCAGTGTACCTAAGGCTGCCCCGGCACCTGGATGACTTCCGGGAATTTGCGGTCGAGGCGCACCGCGGTGAGCTGGCGGCCCCAGACGCAGCCGGTGTCGAGGCTGACGAGCCGCGGCAGCGCCATCAGGCCGAGCGCGGACCAGTGCCCGAAGACGACACGCGTCTCGCCAAGGCCCGGGTTGTCGAAATCGAACCACGGCCGCAGGTCGCGCCGCGCTTGCCACGGTGAACCGGTGTGCGCGAAGTTGAGGCTCATCGACGCCGTCAGCATGCGCATGCGCGTGAACGTGTTGATGATGAAGCGCAGGCGACGATTGCCCTTCAGCGAACCGGACCAGCGCCGCGGCGTGTTGCCGTACATCTTGGTGAGAAGCGACAGGTATTTCTTCCCCTGCAGCGCCTGCTCCACCTCGGCCGCGCGCGCGAGGGTCTTGTCGACCGACCAGGCAGGCCAGGTGCCCGCGTGCACGAGCAGCGTGTCCAGTTCCTCGTCGTAGTGCGCGAGCGGCCGCGTGCGCAGCCATGCGACGAGTTCCGGCAGGTCCGGCGCGTTGAGCACCTTGTACAGCGTTTCGAAACGCGGCGAGTACTTGATCGCGCCCTCGGCGAGCGCTAGGAGGTGCAGGTCGTGATTGCCGAGGACGCTGATCACGGCGTCGCCCAGGCCGGCGACGTAGCGCAGCGTTTTCAGCGACTTGGGGCCGCGATTGACGATGTCGCCGACGAGCCACAGGCGGTCGGCGTCAGGGTCGAATTCGATGCGGTCCAGCAAATGCCGGAAGGGGTCGTAACAACCCTGCAAGTCACCGATCGCATAGGTGGCCATGCCGGCGGACGATCAGTGCAGGACGCCGGGTACCGCGAGCGTGAACGGCGCGATCGGTGCGTCGAAGAATACGCCGTCGTCGGCTTCCATGCGGTACAGGCCCTGCATTGCCCCGACCGGCGTCTCGAGCACCGCGCCGCTCGAATAGCGGAACTCCTCGCCGGGTTTCAGGTGCGGCTGCTCGCCGACGACGCCGTCGCCGGACACCTCCTGCACCTTGCCGTTCGCATCCGTGATGACCCAGTGCCGGCTCAGCAGCCGGGCGGCAACGTTGCCGTTGTTCGAGATCGTGATCGTGTACGCAAAGACGTAGCGGTCGGCCTCGGGCTCCGACTGCTCACCGATGTAATCAGTGACTACCTTGATGTGTATGTCGCAGGTATTGTCCGTCATCCGCTTGTCATGCGCCGGTGCCGACGCGGCCATTCTAGCGGGTTCAGCGGGGAATGTCGGTCTTTGTCGCCAGCCGGTTGGCGAGCGCCACCCATTCGGCGACGGACAACGTTTCGGCGCGGCGAACGGGATCGATGTCGACGGCATCCCAGTCGTCGACCGTCGCCACTCGCCCGAGCGCATTGCGCAACGTCTTGCGGCGCTGGCTGAAGGCATCGGCGACGATGCGCGCAAGCAGCGCCTCGTCGTCGATGGCGTGCGTGCCTTCCGGCAGCGGCAACAGGCGCACGACGGCGGACGTGACCTCCGGCGGCGGGTCGAAGGCATTGCGGTCGACGTCGAACAACGCCTCTATATCGAGATGGCAGCCGAGCATGACGCTGAGCCGTCCCCACGTGCGGCCGCCCGGCGAGGCGGCCATGCGGTCGACGACTTCCTTTTGCAGCATGAAGTGCATGTCCGCGATGGAGCGGCGCGTCTCGAGCAGGTGAAACAGGAGCGGCGTCGAGATGTTGTAGGGCAGGTTGCCGACGACCCGCAGGTTGTCGCCCAGGGATGTGAAGTCGAACCGGAGCGCGTCGCCTTCGTGGATGTGGACGTTGTCGTCGCCGGCGAATTGCCCACGCAGCGCGCGCGCCAGGTCGCGGTCGAGCTCGACCGCGTGCAGGGTCGCGCCGCTCCTGGCCAATGGGCCCGTCAGGACGCCGGGCCCCGGCCCGATTTCCACGATGATGTCGCCCGGCCGGGGCGCGATGGCCGCGAGGATCGCGTCGGTCACGCCCGGGTCGACCAGGAAATGCTGGCCGAAGCGCTTGCGGGGCCGGTGCGCCATCAGCCGGTGCGCAGCGTCCGCGCCGTATCGATCGCGGCGCGCAGGCTGCCGGCGTCGGCCCGGCCCGTGCCGGCGATGTCGAACGCGGTGCCGTGGTCAACCGAGGTGCGGACGATGGGCAAGCCGAGGGTCACGTTGACGGCGTGCCCGAAGCCGGCGTACTTCAGCACCGGCAGGCCCTGGTCGTGGTACATCGCGAGAATGGCGTCGGCGCGGCCCGCCGCCGGCGTGAACGCCGTGTCCGCCGGCAGCGGACCGCGCAGGTCCATGCCTTCGGCCACCAGCGCGCGAACGACCGGCGCAATCACACGCGCGTCCTCGTGGCCCAGGTGTCCCCCTTCGCCCGCGTGCGGGTTCAGGCCGCACACGATGATGGCGGGCGCGGCGATACCGAAACGGGTACGCAGGTCGTGGTGCAGTACGCGCAACACGTCGCGGATGACGTCCTGCGTGAGATAGTCCGGCACCGCCCGCAACGGCAGGTGCGTGCTCGCGAGCGCGACGCGCAGCTCACCCGCCGCGAGCAGCATGACCGGCAACGCGGTGCCCGTCAGTTCGGCGAGGTACTCCGTGTGTCCCGTGAACGGGATGCCGGCGTCGTTGATGACGTGCTTCGCGATCGGCGCGGTGACCATGCCCGCGAACTCGCCGGCACGGCAGCCGTCCACGGCGAGGCGCAGTCCGTCGAGCAGCGCCCGCGCATTGCGCGGGTCTGGCCGTCCGCATTCCACCGGTGCGGGGAACGGCACGTGGCGGACGTTGAGAGAAAAGTCGACGCCGAGGCGATCGGCGCGGTCACGCAGAACGCGCTCGTCGCCGACGACGACGAGGTCCGGGTCGGTTGCGGCGGCGAGGCAAAGGTCCGGCCCGATGCCGGCCGGTTCCCCCGCGGTGACGACGAGCGGCCGTTCGGTCACATCTTGACGTCGACGTAGGCCTCGTCGCGAATCCGCCGCAACCAGAGCTGCGTCTCGGAGTCTCGCTTGCTCGCCCGGATCCGGTTCGCGCAGTTCTGTTCCTTGAGGTCTTCGGTGTTGTCGTACACGCGACGGTCCGTGACCTCGACGACGTGCCAGCCGAACGGGCTGCGGAACGGTTCGCTCACCTCACCGATCTCGAGCTTGTTGACCACGGCCTCGAACTCCGGGACGAACGTGCCGGGGCCCGCCCAGCCGAGGTCGCCGCCCGTATTCGCCGAGCCGGGATCGTCCGACAGCAGCTTTGCGAGTTCGCCGAAATCGTCGCCGGCCTGGAGTTTCGAGTAGGCGTCGTCGAGCCGCTGCTTCGCGGTCGCGTCGTCGATGATCTCGTTCGGCGTGATGAGAATATGGCGAGCGCGCACCTGGTCGATCTCACTGCGCTGCACGGCACTGCGCATGTCGTTGACCTTGACGATGTGGATGCTGGTCGGTGTGCGGAAGGGTTCCGACACGTCGCCCGCGCCCAGCGGCGTGAGGATGTCCGTGAACACCGTCGGCACCGCGTCGCCCTTCATCCAGCCGAGCGAGCCGCCTTCGAGCGCGGTGGGGCTTTCCGAGTAGCGTGCCGCGAGCTGGCGGAAGTCCTCGCCGTTGGTTGCACGCTCGTAGATCTCCTGCGCGAGGGCCACGCGCTCGTCGATTTCTTCGCGCGGCGCAGTCTGCGGCAGCGTCACGAGGATGTGCGACAGGTTGTACTCGGAATTGACGACGACGTTGTTCTCGAGGTCGGCAATGCACTGCTCGATCTCGCGCGGGGACGGCCGGATCTGCTGGTCGACGCGGATGCGCCGCAGCTGCTCGATCGTCACGTCCTTGCGCATCTGGCGCCGGAATTCCTGGTAGTCGAGGCCCTCGGACGCGAGCATCGCCGGCAGGTCGGCGAGCGTGCCGCCCATGTTGCTCGCAATGTTGGAGAGCACTTCGTTCAGCATCTGGTCGGAGATATTGAGGCCGATGCGCTCCGCCTGCTGCAGCTGGATCTCGTCGACGATGACCCGCTCGAGCACCTGCTCGTGCAGGATGTCTTCCGGCGGCAGCTGGAATCCGCCGTCGCGCGCCTGCTCACGGATCGCGTCGAGGGCCGCGTAGTAGTCGCTTTTCAGCACGATGCCTTCGTTGACGATGGCCGCGACGCCGTCGACGAACTCCCCGGTCTCGGAGAGCTCCGCCGCACCGGCGGCCGGCGCCGCAAGGAGCGCGGCGGTCGCACCCAAGCCTATGAATTTAAACATCTTTTATTACCGCAGGTCTGCAGAGTAGCCAAGAATACCACGTTCGAGGAGCTTGTCGGCGGCCGTCCCGACGCTCGTCATGCCCTTCAGTACCAACTGCAGACCGACGGACGAGTCGCGGGTTCCGTCGCGCGTGGAGATGTGCCGGCGGGACACGAGGCGAAGCCCCCAGCAGCAGCTCTCGTACTCGAGCCCGAAGAATTCCTCGAGCGCCTCCTCGTCGCGGAACGAGTAGTTGTAGCGGCCGACGAAGTTCCACTGCGAGGCGATCGGCCACGACCAGGACACGTCGCCCTGCTCGAGCGAGTCTCGGCGGTAGCGGTACGCGATATTGAACACGCGGTTGCTGCCGGGCCGGTACTGCAATCGGGCCTCCGACTGGGTCGTGCCATTCTCCGTCGTGCCCCACTGGTGGCCGAGGTCGAAGTTCAGGTGCTCGTACAGCAGGAATCGCACCTCTGCGACGTAGTCCGATGTCTCGTTGTACGTCGGCGCATCGCCCGGCAGCGTGACCTGGCGATCGCTGAGGTAGCGTGTCTGCCCGATCGTGGCCGTCATGACTTCCTTGCCGCTGGTGACATCGACGATGCGTGAGGTCACGCCGAAACTCACCTGGTCCGTGTCGCCAATGCGGTCGGGGCCGAGGAAGCGGTTCGTGCGGAAGAGCTGCACGAGGTTCAGGTCCGGAATGATCGTGTCAAACACGGGGAGGGCGTCCTGGTCCCGGTACGGCACGTGCACGTACAGCAGGCGCGGCTCGATGGTCTGAATGCGGCGCTCGGAGCCGCCGGTCAGGCGTTCGAATACGAGACCCGTGTCCACGCTGCCGATCGGCAGGCTGCGTGACGGGCTGTCCGGTTGCCCCGCTGCCGTGTTGTCGAGGTCGTATTGCGTGTAGTTCCAAGCGACGGCGGGCCGGATGAACCAGCCGGGTCCGGTAATGGGGAGCTCGGCTCGCGGCGCGACGGACGCGCGCCACCCGGTGACCCCGACTTCGCGGTCGAAGTTGACCAGTTCGGCGTCGATGCCCGCCTCGATGCCGGCCAGTGCGCCCGGCCAGCGGCCGCGGAAGAGAATCTGCGGCAGGCGTTGGTACGGTTCGTCCACCGGCGTGATCGCATCGTCGAGCGTCTGGAAATCCTGGACCTGCGCAAACACGGACATCGTGTCGCTCTGCCAGTCGACGCTCAGGTGGCGGTCGAGGTGCGTCGTGCTCGACGCGCTCAGGCTGCCGCCGAGGTCCTCGAAGTACTGGCTGTCCGAGACCTCGCGGAAGTTCAGCAGCCCACGCCACCCGTTGGTCCACAGCGAGCGGTGCCGTAGCGACAGCAGGTGTCGGGTCTCGTCGAACAACTTGTCGTCGGGGAGGTATTGGACGACGGCTTCGCCATCGTGCAGTCGTGTCAGGTAGCGGAAGCCGGTCTGCAGCTGCAGACCGCGGTCGGTGAGCAGCCGAGGTGTGATCGTCGCGTCGTAATTCGGTGCGATGTTCCAGTAAAACGGAACGCGCAGCTCGTTGCCGCTGCGGCCGGCGCTGCCGATTTCCGGCGTCAGCACGCCGGACTTGCGCGCGTTGCCCACCGGGAAGGAGATGTACGGTGCCCACAGGATCGGTATGCCCTGGAAGCGGAGCTTGATGTCGCGGGCCGACCCGGCCCCGGCCCGGGTGTCGAGATCGATGTCGTCCGCTTCGAGCACCCAGTCGTTCGATCCGGGCGGGCAGGTCGTGTAACGCACGCCGTCGAAGCGCAATTCGCCGCGGTCATTGATCATGACGTTCTCGGCACCGCCGCGGGCATTGTTCGCGCCGAGCGTGAAGTCGGCGCCGGCAAACTCGATGCGTCCCGAGCCGTATGCGAATTCCGCGCTGCGGCTCCGCACTTGCGTGCCGCCGTCCTCGTAGCGAACGTCGCCGGACAGCAGTACTGCCCGGTCACCCGGGTCGTAGCGTGCTTCGTCGGCGCCGATGAGCCGCCCGCCGCGCCGCAGCAGAACACCGCCGCCGAGCTCCGCCGTGGGGTTGGGCCCGAGGGTAGCCGACAGCTCGCCCACCTCGAACACGATCGGGCCGTCCGGGTCGGCTGACGCCGTCGAGGGCTCGCCCAGGTCGACGCCGAGCGAGTTCGCGCAGGCAAGAGGGTCCGCCGCCATTGACGACGAGGCGACGAGAAGGCAGCCAGTGATGAAAAGGAATCTCGACAAGAACACGTTCTGCGGTTTGCAGGAGTGGCCCGGGTGCGGCGCTGATTCGGCAAAACCGGGATACTATCAGGCCTTGGCAGGCGAGTCGGCACCCATTCGGGCGGCGCCGCGCGGGGACGGAGACATGGACGACGACGACCAGATAGTGGCGGGCGAGCGACGCAAAGCACTCGACGCATGGCTGGCCGGTACCGGCCGGGCGTCGGGGGCGACGATCACGACGGCGTCGGAGGACGCCAGCTTCCGGCGATACTTCCGCGCAACGACGGCGACGGGCACGCTCATCGTCATGGATGCACCGCCGGCACGGGAGGACAGCCGGTCCTTCGTCGACATCGCGGCGATGCTCGCGGACATGGGTCTGAACGCACCGCGCGTGCTGTCGGCGGACCTGGAGCAGGGCTTCCTGTTGCTCACCGACCTCGGCGCCGACGTCTACCTCGACCGGCTCGTGTCACACCCGGAGGAGGTCGACAGCCTGTACGACGCCGCACTGGCGGCGCTGGCGCGCCTGCAGGACCGCGGCGCGGCTTTCCAGTCGCGGCTGCCGGCGTACGGCGCAGATCTTTTGCAATCGGAGATGTCGCTGTTCCACGACTGGCTCTGCGGGATTCACCTGGGCCTCGATTTCACGGCAACCGAGGAGCTCGAGTGGCGCCGCTTGTGCGCGACGCTGATCCGGAACGCGCTGGACCAGCCACAGGTCTTCGTCCACCGCGACTTTCATTCCCGCAATCTCATGGTCACGCCGGCAGACAGTCCGGGCCTGCTCGATTTCCAGGATGCCGTCGAGGGACCACTGACGTACGACCTCGTGTCGTTGCTGAAGGATTGCTACTTCAGCCTGCCGCCCGACGTCGTGCTTGCGCGCGTCGACGCGTTCTACCTTGGATTGCCGGAAGCACGGCGCGCCGGAATCAGCGTGGAACTCTTTCGTCGTTACTTCGAGCTGATGGGCGTGCAACGGCACCTCAAGGCCGCCGGCATCTTCGCGCGCCTGTATCACCGCGACGGCAAAGCGCGCTATCTCGCCGACATTCCGCGCACGCTGGGCTATGTCTCGGCGCTTTCGGGCCGCTACCCGGAGCTCCGGTTTCTCGTGGGGTTCCTCGAGACCCGGGTGTTGCCGGCGCTTGCGGTGCATCCCTAGGCGGCCGACTCCTCGACGTCGAGCCCGAGCTGCTCCAGGAACTTCGCGAGCAGGCGCTCGCGGGCGTCGTTCACGTCGGTGCGCGCGCCGAGTGCCACCAGGTCGGTCACTGCGAGGTCGGAGAAGCCACAGGGATTGATGCGCCCGAAGGGTTCGAGGTCCATCGCGACATTCAGCGCCATGCCGTGAAAACTCGCCCCGCGCCGGATGCGGAGGCCGACGCTCGCGAATTTCACGCCGTCCGCGTACACGCCGGGCGCGTCGCAGCGGCTCGCCGCCGGGATGCCGAATTCCTTCGCGAGCGCCACGGCGCTCTGTTCGAGTGCCGTGACGAGTTGTCGCACGCCGATGCCGGCGCGGCGGAGGTCGAGCAGCGGGTAGATCAGCACCTGGCCCGGGCCGTGGTAGGTGACCTGGCCGCCCCGGTCGATCTGTACCACCGGTATGTCGCCCGGCGCGAGCAGGTGCGAGCGGTTCGCGTTGACGCCCAGCGTGAAAACCGGTCGGTGTTCGGTGAACCAGATTTCGTCCGGCGTATCGGCATCGCGCGTATCGGTGAACGACTGCATGTTGCGCCAGACCGGCTCGTAATCGGTCAGGCCGAGATTTCGAATCCTGATCGGCATCGCTGCGCTACAGCGCCATCAACACGTCGTCGTGCGCCGTGATGTCGCGGTAGATGTCGTCCAGCTGCTGCTTGCTGGTCGCGGTCACCGTCACCGTGATGGACACGAAGCGGCCGTTGCGGCTCTGCGTCGACTGGATCATTGCGTCGTCGAGCGGGCCCGTATGTTTCTCGATGATCTCGCGAGCGGTTGCGTGAAACGCGGGCGTGTCGCGCCCCATCATCTTGACCGGGAACTCGCAGGGGAATTCCAGCAGGGTGTCCGGCGCGTCATCGCTCACCGCAGCCTACTCGAACAGCAGCGAGACGCTGTCGCGCGTCCGCTGCCACAGGGAGCCTTCCGGGTTGTCGGTCAGCGCGCGAAGCGACTCGGTAAGCAGGACTTCGCCATCGAGGCTGACGCTGAAGTCCGCGACCGGCTGGCCGGCGGCGACCGGCGCCTCGATGACCGCAGGTACGTTGCGGACCATCTCGAGCGAGTCGTAGCGACCGCGCGGTATCGTCAGGTACACGTCCTCCAGTACGCCCAGGTCACTCGTCTCGTTTGCGGACTTCCAGACTCGCGCCTGCACGACCGGAGTGCCGGCTTCGTACAGCAGCCGCGTTTCGAAGAAGCGGAAGCCGTAGTTCAGCAGCGCCTGGCTGCCGTCGATGCGGGCCTTGTCACTCGATGTGCCGAGCACGACCGAAATGATGCGCATACCGTCGCGCTCTGCGGACGAGACGAGACAGTAGCCCGCGTCGTCCGTCATCCCGGTCTTCATGCCGTCGACCGACGTGTCGCGCATGAGCAGGCGATTGCGGTTCGGCTGCGTAATGTCGTTCCAGGTGAATTCCTTCACGGAGTACCATTTGTAGTATTCCGGGAAGTCGCGAATGATTGCGCGTGCGAGTTTTGCGAGGTCCCTCGCGGTCGAATAGTGCTGCTCGTCGGGCAACCCGGTCGCGTTCCGGAAGTTGCTCGCGGACATGCCGAGACTGGCGGCGGACTGGTTCATCATTGCGGCGAAGACGTCCTCGCTCCCGGCGACGTACTCGGCAAGCGCGACGCTGGCGTCGTTCCCCGACTGCACGATCATGCCGAGGAGCAGGTCACGCACGGAGACACGCTTGCCCACCTCGATGAACATTTTCGAGCCGCCGGTCTTCCAGGCCTTCTCGCTCACCGTAACCTCGTCCTCGAGTCGGATGTGGTTCGTGGCGAGTGCCTGGAAGACGACGTAGGCGGTCATCAGCTTGGTCAGGCTGGCGGGCGCGAGCCGTTCGTCCGCGGCGTGCTCCGCGATCACCGCGTTCGTCGTCGCGTCGACGACCAGGTAACTCTTGGCGCCGATGATCGGCGGCGCCGGGACCGGCAGGTTCTGTGCCGGCGCGAGGGCGGGGGCGAAGAGAATAATGAGCAGGAACAGTCGGTTGAAGAGCCGATAGGTCATTGATTGCAGTGCCACAAGCGTTGGGAAGGGGCGCTATTGTAGCGAATTCGCGGCCGGAGGCACGGGCCGGCCGCGCCGGGCCTATTCCGGCACCAGGTACGGGTCCGGGATGCCGAGCATTTCCAGCCGGGCCACCAGCACGTCGTATTCGAGCACTTCCTGGATAGGCCCGATCCTGACGCGGTACATCGTCGGCGTCACGCTCGTGTCGGTGTGAATGCGCGCATTCTCGATGCCGTTCTGCCGCAGCAGCGCAACGCGGCGGGCCGCGTTGTCCCGAACCCCGAACGCGCCGACCTGGACGAAGGATCGCGCGTCACCGGTGTTCGCCACCGTCGCGTCCGGCCGGTACGGCGGCGGCGAGGTCTGCGGGGTCGGCGGAGCGCCGCGCGGCTCATCGAACGAGATCGCGGTCACTTCGACCAGCGTCGTGCCGTCGCCAACCATGTCGAGGCGCAGCGCGGCGGCGTAGGACAGGTCGATGATGCGATTGTGTACGAACGGGCCGCGGTCGTTCACGCGCACGACGATGCTCTTGTTGTTGCGCAGGTTGCGGACGCGGACATAGGTCGGCAACGGCAGCGTCTTGTGCGCCGCCGTCATCGCGTACATGTCGTAGGGTTCACGGCTGGATGTCAGGCGGCCGTGGAACTTTTCGCCGTACCAGGAGGCGACGCCGCGTTCGGCATAGCCCGCGCTCGTCGGCAGCACGCGGTACTGCTTGCCCAGCACTTCGTAGACCGGGCCGTTGCCGTAGCGGCTGGGCGGCTCGGGGCGCGGCACGGCATCGCCGGGCAGGCTCGGTATCGACACGCTGCCGGACGGTGCACGGTCGCGTTCCGCGGTCGTGCCGCAGGCGGCCACCGTGCACAGCAGCGCCAGGGCGGCGGTACTGCGCAGCGCGTTACTCATCAACCGGCCCGACGCCCGCCGCGATCGCAAGACCGAGTTCATGGACGGCTAGTGCGTACATCGCGCTGCGGTTATAGCGCGTGATCACGAAGAAGTTGTGCATGGCCACCCGGTACTCCGGGCCGGCTTTGCCCTCGTAGGCAACCAGGGCGGCGACGCTGTCCGCAGGCATGTCCGTCGCGAACATGACGCCTTTCTCGCTCAGCGAGGACACGGTCGAATCGGCCTTGAGGACATTCGCCGGGTCCGGCGCCGGCCCCTCCCAGCGATCGCCGAGCGTCGCCAGCGCCACGACTTCCTCGCCGCAGCGCCAGCCGTGCTCGTTGAAATAGTTGGCGATGCTGCCCGCCACGTCGCCCCAGTTCTCCCAGATGTCGCGGCGGCCGTCGTCGTCGTTGTCGTACGCGTAGGCGCGGAAGCTGGACGGCATGAACTGCGGCCGGCCCATCGCGCCTGCGTACGAGCCGGTCGGAACCGTGGCCGAAAGGCCCTCGTCGCGTACGAGCAGGAAAAACTCCGCCAGTTCCTTGCGGAAGAATGCGGAGCGTGGCGGGTAGTCGAAGGCCAGCGTCGACAGCGCATCGATGACGCGGTAGCCGCCGGTGATGCGCCCGAAATAGGTCTCGACGCCGATGATGCCAACCAGGATCTCCTCCGGCACGCCGGTGGATTCGGCAACCTGGCCGAGCAGTGCGCCGTGTTCGTCCCAGAACGCGACACCCGCGGCGATCCGTTCCGGCGTGATGAAGATCTTACGGTACTCGGCCCACGTCAGCCGCTTCTCCGCCGGGGAACTGATCGCGTCGATGATCTTCTGCTGCGTCTCGGCGGCCGAGAGCGCGGCTTCGAGCATGCCGCGGTCGAACGCGTGCTCCGCGACCATTTCGTCGATGAAGGCGCGAACCTCGGGCCGGTCCGTGTCTATGGCGGCCGCGGACTGCATGACGAGCAGCAGGGCCGCGCCGAGGGCGAGTCTAATCATCAATGAGGCAGGAGTTTCCGGTGCGAATGGATCGACATCAGAATACCGAAACCCGCCATGAGCGTCACCATGGACGTTCCGCCGAAGCTGACGAGCGGCAATGGCACGCCGACCACCGGTACGAGCCCCGAGACCATGGCCGTGTTCACGAAGACGTACACGAAGAACGTCAGGCTGATGGAGCCGGCCAGCAATCGGGAATAGGTGTCCCTGGCGTGCGCCGCGATCCACAGCCCGCGGCCGACCACGAACAGGTACAGGCCCAGCAGCATGAGCACGCCGAGCAGGCCGAACTCCTCGCCGATGACGGCGAAGATAAAATCGGTGTCGCGCTCGGGCAGGAATTCGAGGTGTGCCTGCGTGCCGTTCGTCCAGCCCTTGCCGAACAGCCCGCCCGAACCGATCGCGATCTTCGACTGAATGATGTTGTAGCCCGCGCCGAGCGGGTCGCTGTCCGGGTTGAGCAGCGTCAGTACGCGCTGCTTCTGGTAGTCCTGCATGAAATTCCACAGGACGAGTGCGCCTGGCACCGCGAGGACGCCGAGCGCCACCATGACGCGGATTGGCAGCCCCGCGAGCACGATCACGATCACGCCGGAGGCGGCGATCAGCAACGCGGTACCGAGGTCCGGTTGCTTCGCGATGAGGACCGTCGGCAATACGATGAGCGCGGCCAGCGTCAGCAGCTGCAGTGGCCGGGGCGGGATCGGCCGGTGATGCAGGTACCAGGCCGCCATCATCGGCACCGCAAGTTTCATGATTTCCGACGGCTGAAAGCGGATGCCGATGTCGAGCCAGCGGCGGGCGCCCTGGCTCACGACGCCGGAGGTCAGGACCAGGATGAGCAGCACGAGTCCGCCGAGGTAGGCCCACGGCGTCCAGCGGCGCAGGAAGTCCGGCGGGAACTGGGCCACGATGAGCATCCCGACGAGCGCCACGCCGAGGCGCAGGACCTGGTTCAGCGTCAGCCGCAGGCTTTCTCCGACCGCGCTGTAAAGAACGGCGATTCCGAAGCCGCAGATCATGAGCAGCGCGCCGAGCAGCGGGCCGTCGATGTGCAACTGGCGGAGCAGCCGGGTGAACCCCGACAGCGGCGCTTCCTTCCCGGCGACCAGGCGCGTGGTGTCGCTAAGGGGCATCGTCGATTTCCAGGTACTGGTCCATGATGGCGCGCGCGACCGGGGCCGCCACGCGGCTGCCGCTGCTGCCGTTTTCCACGATGACGGCAACGGCGATCTGTGGATTTTCCACCGGTGCGAACGCGATGAACAGTGCGTGGTCACGCAGCCGGTACTCGATCTCCTCCTCGTCGTACTCCTCTTCCTGCGCCACCGTGAAGACCTGCGCCGTGCCGCTCTTGCCCGCCATGGCGTACGGCGCGCCGGTGCCGACGGCGCGCGCGGTGCCGCGCGGCCCCTGCATCACGCTGTGCATCGCGTCGATCACCGTTTCCCAGTAGAACTCGTTCTCGATCTCGACGTCGGCCAGGCGTTCCGGCCGGACGAGCTGCCGTTCGCCGGTGAGCGGGTCTTCCCACGCGGCGACCAGGTGCGGCCGGTAGCGGGTGCCGCGCGTCGCGAGCGTCGCCGCCGCGGACGCGAGCTGCAGCGGTGTGGCGAGCATGTAGCCCTGGCCGATCGAAGCAATCACGGTTTCGCCGTTGTACCAGCGCTGGTCGGCCGGGTTGCGGAACGTGGCAGCTTTCCACTCGCGCGACGGGTTGATGCCGGACTTCTCGCCCGGCACGTCGATGCCCGTCGGTTGCCCCAGCCCGAACTGGTCGAGGTAGTGGTTCAGGTTGTCGATGCCGAGATCGATGCTCACCTCGTAGAAGTACACGTCGCAGGACTGCGCGATCGCATCGTGCAAATCCATCGGGCCGTGCCCTTCGGGCCGCCAGTCGCGGTAGCGGTGTGTCGAGTTCGGCAGCGAGAACCAGCCGATGCACACGCTCTTCCGCGTCAGGTTCGTCGCCCCGGTTTCCAGCGCCGCCAGCGCCAGCATCGGCTTGATGGTCGAACCCGGCGGGTAGGTGCCGCGCACCGCCCGGTTGAACAGCGGGCGCTCGGTATCCGACTGCAGGCCATTGAACTGCGTGGAACTCATGCCGGCCGCGAACAGGTTCGGGTCGAATGACGGGCTGCTGACGAGCGCGAGCAGTTCGCCGGTCCAGGGGTCGATGGCGACGACCGCGCCGCGCTGGCCGCCGAGCGCGTCGTAGGCGATGCGTTGCAGGTCGAGGTCGATGCTGAGAAACACGTTGTGGCCGGGCGTCGGTTGCGCATCCGGCGGCAGCGAGTCCAGCAACTCGCCCGTTTCGATCGTGACAACGCGGCCGCGGGCATTCGTGACGACGTGGCGGTAGCCTGGATCGCCGTGCAGCTGCGATTCGAAGCTGTATTCCACGCCCGACTTGCCCGTCTGACCCGTGCCCGAGTAGCGGGCCGGGTCCAGGCGCTGAAGGTCCGCCTCCGACAGCGCGCCGACGTATCCGATGGCATGCGCGACAGCGGGCCCGTCCGGGTAGTGGCGTATCAGGCGTGGCCGGAAATCGACGCCCGGGAAGCGCGGGCGTTGAATCGCGAAATGCGCCACTTCCTTGTCCGTCATCTGGAGGTTCAGCGTCACCGGCTTGAAGCGCGGGCCGCGGGCGATCAGCGTCTTGAAGCGATCGATGTCGGTGGCCTCGATCAGCTCGAGGTTCGCCAGGCGTTGCAGCGTATCGTCGACGTCGTCGACCTGTTCGGGTATCAACTCGAGCTGGTAGGCCGGGCGGTTCTCGGCAAGGACGCGGCCCTTGCGGTCGAGGATCAGCCCGCGAATCGGCGGCACGGCCTCGATACGCACCCGGTTGCCCTGCGCCCGCTCCGCGAAGTGCTCGTAGTCGATGACCTGCAGCTGCACCAGCCGCACAATCACGATCGCAAGGAGCAGTCCGGCGACGACCGATGCGAGGATAATGCGGGCGATGAAGACGCGTCGCTCGGAATGGTGGTCCTTTATCGAGGTCAGCAGGCTCACGTCAGGCCCGGAGCTGGACGCGATAGCGGATGCCGTTCATGAAATTGAACAGTAGCGGCCAGAGCAGCGTACCGGAGACGACCGGGCCCCAGTAGGCGACGGCCGGCGCGGCGACGTTCGCGACGCCGTTGATCCAGAACAGCAGGAACTGGTACAGCGCCAGCAGGGCAAACACGGTGGCGCTGAGCTGCAGCCACGGGAACACGCGCATCTGCAGGTGGAAACGCACGGTGAGGAACACGACGACGCACAGCGCCAGCGCGTGCTGCCCGAGCAGGGTTCCCTGGGCGACGTCCAGCACGATGCCGATGACCCAGGCGATGCCGACGCTGTAGCTGCGCGGCAGGCTGAACGCCCAGAAGATCATGATGAGCGCCACCCAGTCGGGCCGGAACGGATCGACGGCGCGCGGCAGCGGCATGATGGTGAGCGCCATTGCCACAATGAGCGTGGCGATGACGGGGAAATGGCGCGCCGCGCGGTCCCTACTCATCGCCAGCATCCTCCGCGGCGGGCTCTCGTCCCGCCTGGCGTGGTTCGTCGCTGACGGCGGGCGCGGACCAGACGAGCATGATTTCGCGAACCTGGTTTAGCGCGGCCACCGGCTCGGCCTGCACCTCGGCAAAGGCCTGTTGCGGCAGGCGCAGCACCGAGCTCACGACCGCGACGGGGTATCCGGACGGAAATGCGCCGCCGAGCCCGGACGTCACCAGCAGGTCGCCCTGGCGGATGTCCGCATTGTTCGGCAGGCCGGGCAGCGCCAGCTTGCCGAACTCGCCGGTGCCGTACGCGATGGTGCGCAGGCCGTTGCGGTTGACCTCCACGGGAAGCGCGTGCCCGGGGTCGCTGATCAGCAGGGCTTCCGACGTGATCGGGCCCGCCTCGATGACCTGGCCGACCACGCCGTCCTGGTCGACGATCGCCTGCCCCTCGTAAACGCCGTCGCCGTAGCCGGCGTCGATGATCAGGCTGTGGCGGAACGGGTTCGCATCGACGGCGAGAATCTCCGCGACACGCACCCGGTCCTCGACCTGCTCCCGCGCGTCGAGCATTTCCCGCAGCCGGGCATTCTCGGCCTCGAGCGCGTTCGTCGTCAGCAGTCGGGCGCGGATCACCTGCTGCTCGCGGCGCAGATCCTCGTTCTCGCGCTGCAGATCGTTCCGCGAGCGCGTGCGCTCGCTGATCCAGTCCCAGAGTTGTGTCGGGGCGTCGACGGCGATGCGCAGCGGGTACAGCGCGGTGCCGATCGTGTCGCGCACGGCATCGAGGTGCTTGTCGCGGTGATCCAGGAACATCAGCAGGACCGACAGCAGCACGAGCGCAAGGGCGCGGAATCCCAGCGCCGGGATGCGCGCGGGATTGCTGCTGTTGTCTCTGCTGGCGGCCATGTCTGGCTAGGGAGACTGGCTCCGGTCTGGACGCGGCGGCAGCTTCACTCCAGCCCGAAGACCGCCGGCCCGTGTTCGTCCATCAGCTCGATCACGCGGCCTCCGCCGCGTGCGACGCAGGTCAGTGGGTCGTCGGCAATCACGACGGGCAGGCCCGTTTCCTCCATCAGCAGCTTGTCGAGGTCGCGCAGCATGGCGCCGCCGCCCGTCAGCACGATGCCGCGTTCCGCGACGTCGGCGCCAAGCTCTGGCGGCGTCTGCTCCAGCGCTTCCTTGACCGCGCCGACGATGCCCTGCAGCGGCTCCTGCAGCGCTTCGAGAATCTCGTTGGAGTTCAGCGTAAAGCTCCGCGGCACGCCCTCGGACAGGTTGCGGCCCTTGACCGAGATCTCCAGCACTTCCTGGCCCGGGAATGCGGAGCCGATCTCGTGCTTGATGCGCTCCGCGGTGGCTTCGCCGATGAGGATGCCGTAGTTGCGGCGGACGTAGTTCGTGATGGCCTCGTCGAAACGGTCGCCGCCGATGCGGACCGAGGCGGCGTACACGATGCCGTTCAGCGAGATGACCGCGACCTCGGACGTGCCGCCGCCGATGTCGAGCACCATCGAGCCGCGGGCTTCGTGCACCGGCATGCCGGCACCGATCGCCGCGGCCATCGGCTCGTCAATGAGGTACACCTTGCGGGCGCCAGCCCCTTCGGCCGACTCCCGGATGGCGCGGCGCTCGACCTGCGTGGAGCCGTACGGGACACAGATCAGCACGCGTGGACTCGGCCGGAAATAGCGGGTGCCCAGCGCCTTCTTGATGAAGTGCTGGAGCATCTTCTCCGTGACCGTGAAGTCGGCGATGACGCCGTCTTTCAGCGGGCGGATCGCGGTGATATTGCCCGGTGTCCGGCCGAGCATGTTCTTCGCCTCGACGCCGACGGCTTCGACGACCCTGCCGCCGCGGCCGGAGTCTTCCCGAATGGCCACGACCGACGGTTCGTCGAGCACGATGCCATGACCGCGTGAGTAAATAAGCGTGTTGGCCGTGCCAAGGTCTATGGACAGGTCATTCGAAAAATAACCCAGGAGGCTCTTGAGCATGCGGGGAGGGGTCCCAAACGTTTAACGGTGTAATCTAACAATGGCTGGGAAATTGCACAAGGCGGCGTGTATCATTGCGAGCGCGTCCCGCGGCGGACGATTCCAGGCCTGATTTTTCCGGGATTTCTGCAGTGTCACTCGATAACGAACAGGTACAGCACATCGCGTTGCTGGCTAGGTTGCGGCTTGCCGATGACGAGCTCGGCGAGACCGTCGAGAAGCTCTCGCGCATCGTCGATTTCGTCGACCAGCTCGCGGCCGCGCCCACCGACGACGTCGTGCCGATGGCGCACCCGCTGAACGCGGTCCAGCGGCTGCGGCCGGATGCCGTGACGGAGCCGGACGACCGGGATCACCTGCAGCAGAACGCGGCGGCAGTGAGCGATGGGCTGTACCTCGTCCCGAAGGTCATCGAATGACCGCGCTCCATGAAATGACGTTGTCCGGCCTGAAGGCCGGGCTCGATGCCGGCGAATTCACGTCCGTCGAGATCGTGAGCGCATTGCTTGGCCGTATCGAGTCGCTGGACCCGCAACTCAACGCCTTCATCACGGTGCTGGGCGAGGCGGCGCTTGCGGATGCGGCACGGGCCGATGAAGCGCGGGCGCGCGGCGACGCCGGGCCGCTGTGCGGCCTGCCGATCGTGCACAAGGATATCTTCTGCATGCGTGACGTGCGGACCACCTGTGGCTCGCGCATGCTCGAGAACTTTGTTTCGCCGTACGACGCGACCGTCGTCGAGCGCCTGGCCGGGGCCGGCGCCGTCGTGCTCGGCAAGACGAACATGGACGAATTCGCGATGGGCTCGTCGAACGAGACGAGCTGGTTCGGCCCGGTGAAGAACCCGTGGGACCCGGCCTGCTCGCCGGGTGGATCGTCCGGCGGCTCGGCTGCCGCGGTGGCCGCGCGGCTGGCGCCGGCCGCAACCGCGACCGACACGGGCGGTTCGATTCGCCAGCCGGCGGCGCTGACCGGCACCGTCGGCATCAAGCCGACCTACGGCCGTGTATCGCGCTACGGCATGATCGCGTTCGCATCGAGCCTCGACCAGGCGGGCGTGATCACGCGCACGGCGGAAGACTCGGCACGGCTGCTGGGCGTCATGGCCGGCTTCGACGAACGCGACTCGACGTCGATCGATCACCCGGTGCCGGATTACGTCGGCGAGCTCGACGTCGCACTTGACGGACTCCGTATCGGCATCGTGCGCCAGCACTTCGATGCGGGACTGGACGCCAGCTGCGCGCAGGCGGTGCGCGATGCGCTGGCGGAGCTGGAAAAACGCGGGGCCGTGCTCACCGAAGTGGACCTGCCGAACCTCGACTACTGCGTGCCAACCTATTATGTGGTCGCGCCGGCCGAGTGCTCGTCGAACCTGTCGCGCTTCGACGGTGTGCGCTTCGGCTACCGCGCCAAAGACCCGGAGGATTTGCTCGATCTCTATTGCCGCAGCCGCGGCGAGGGCTTCGGCGCCGAGGTGAAGCGCCGCATCATGACAGGCACCTACGTGCTGTCGGCCGGCTATTACGATGCGTACTACCTGCAGGCGCAGAAGGTGCGACAGCTCATCAGCGAGGACTTCCGGCGCGCGTTCGCCGACGTCGACCTGATCGCGGGCCCGACGACGCCGACGCCGGCCTTCAGGCTGGGCGACAAGACCGACGACCCGATTACGATGTACCTGAACGACATTTACACGATCGGCGCGAATCTCGCCGGGCTGCCGGCACTGTCCGCACCCTGCGGCATGGTCGACGGCCTGCCGGTCGGGTTGCACCTCGTGGGTCCGCACTGGTCGGAAGGCCGGCTTCTTGCCGCCACGCACCAGTACCAGCAGGACACCGCGTGGCACGAAGCGGCCCCGGAGGCATTCCGATGAAGGGGCAGTGGGAAGTCGTCATCGGGCTCGAGATCCACACGCAGCTCGCGACCGTGAGCAAGATCTTCTCCGGTGCGGCGACGGCCTATGGCGCGGCGCCGAACACACAGGCCTGCCTCGTCGATCTCGGCTACCCCGGCACGTTGCCGGTGCTGAATCGGGAAGTCGTTCGGATGGCGGCGATGTTCGGCCTGGCCGTCAACGCGACGATTGCGCCGCGCTCCGTGTTCGCGCGCAAGAATTATTTCTACCCGGACCTGCCGAAGGGCTACCAGATCAGCCAGTACGAGCTGCCGATTGTCGCCGGCGGCGAGCTGTTCATTGCGGGCGACGACGGCGCGCAGAAGCGCATTGGCATCACGCGCGCGCACCTCGAGGAGGACGCGGGCAAGTCGATCCACGAGGGCTTCGACCGCCAGTCCGGCATCGACCTGAATCGGGCCGGCACGCCGCTGCTCGAGATCGTGTCCGAACCCGACCTTCGCTCCGCGCGCGAGGCCGTGGCGTACATGCGCAAGATCCATTCGATCGTGCGCTACCTCGGCATTTCCGACGGCAACATGCAGGAAGGCTCGTTTCGCTGCGACGCGAACGTGTCGGTACGGCCGCGCGGCCAGGAGAAGCTCGGTACGCGCGCGGAGCTGAAGAATCTGAACTCGTTCCGTTTCGTCGAGCGTGCCATCAACTTCGAGATCGAGCGCCAGATCGACGTGCTGGAAGACGGTGGCGAGGTCGTTCAGGAGACGCGCCTGTACGACGCGGACCGCGACGAGACCCGCTCCATGCGCTCCAAGGAAGAGGCGAACGACTACCGCTACTTCCCGGACCCCGATTTGCTGCCCGTCGAGATCGACGCGGCGTGGGTCGAGGAGCTGCGTTCGGCGCTACCGGAACTGCCCGACGCGAAGCGCGAGCGTTTCGTCGCGCAGTACGAGCTGAAGCCCGACGATGCGGAAATCCTGACGGCCAGCCGCGCGCTCGCGGACTACTACGAGGCGGCCGTGTCGGCGGGCAGCGGCGCGCCGCAGGCCGTCGGCAATTGGGTCATCGGCGACCTGACCGGTGCGCTGAACCGCGACGGTCTCGACATCGCCGAGTCGAAAGTTGCGGCGGAGCAGCTCGCGGGGCTCGTCGACCGCATCGCCGACAACACGATTTCCGGCAAGATTGCGAAGGAAGTGTTCGACGCGATGTGGGCGGGCGAAGGCTCGGCGGACGAGATCATCGCGGCGCGCGGCCTGAAGCAGATCACCGACACGTCGGCCATCGAGGCCATTGTCGACAAGGTGATCGCCGCGAACCCGGGACAGGTCGCCGAGTACCAGGCCGGCAAAGACAAGCTGATCGGCTTCTTCGTCGGGCAGGTCATGAAGGAAACCCAGGGCAAGGCGAACCCGGGCGTCGTCAACCAGATGCTGAAGGCCAAGCTGGCCGGCTGATCGGGCACGTTCGCATGTTTGCCGATCACGTGATTCCGTTCTCGTTCGAATCGCTGCCGGTGCGCGGCGAGATCATCTACCTGTCGCGATCGTGGCGCCGCATGCTGCGCGATCAGGAGTACGCGCCGGTCGTGCGCGAGACGCTGGGGCACGCGGCGGCGGCCACCGGGCTGATTGCACGCAGCCTGAAGTTCGACGGATCCGTGACCATGCAGATCCAGGGCGCCGGCGATCTCCGGATGCTCGTCATGCAGTGCACGAGCAAGCTGGAATTGCGCGGGATGGCGAGCACCGCCGACGAGGTGACGGCGGGGTCGTTCGGTGAATTGCTGGACGACGCGCACTGCGCCATCACGGTCGATGCCGGTGAGCGTCCGTACCAGGGCATTGTCGCCGTCGATCGTGATTCACTGGCGGCGAGCCTCGAGGACTACTTCTCGCGGTCGGTGCAATTGCCGAGCCACGTGGCGCTGGTCGGCAACGACGATCTGTGCGGCGGCCTGCTCCTGCAACAGGTGCCGGGCGAGAAGATCGAGGATGACGACTGGCAGCGGCTCGGCCTGCTCGCGGCGACGCTTTCGACCGGCGACTTCCCGGAGGCAACGGGCATAGACCTCATCGGCAAGCTGTTCAACGAAGACGACGTCCGTGTCTTCGACGGCCAGCCCGTCGTGTTCCGTTGCCGCTGCAGCAAGCGGCGCGCCGAGGAAGTGTTGCGCATGCTGGGTGAGGACGAAGTGCGTGACGTGCTGGCGGAGCAGGGCAAGGTCGAAATCATCTGCGAGTATTGCGGCCGCAAGCGCCGCTACGATTCGGTCGACGTGTCTCGCGTGTTCGCGGAGAACGTCGTCGCGGGCCCCGAAAGTCTGCAATAGATCCTCCATCGGCGCGATATAACCGCAAGGCACAAGCCGCTCGCGATATTCGTCGCAGGTGCGTCAGATTTTCTTGCTATGGCGCGTGCGAATATGCGGCGCGCGCCGACACCCCGTCGCCAAAACTCTGCGCTATAAGCCGCAAACGCAAGTCCGCGGAAAATGAGCGTTTCGTGCCCTGTCGCAGCGCGATCCCCGCTGCCGCCGGCGACTGTCGGCCGGTTGCTGTTGCGAAATAACGGCAGCTGAGATCGCTGCCTCATATAGGCTTTTCATAGCGAATAGACATACTTGAAGGCACCCGGCGCGCGGGTGCTGAGAGATTGTCGCTATGAAGCAACAGCTTCACCGGCGCCGGAATTCCATGCTTCCGGGGGCCGTTCCCCGGGTCTGAACAAGGGGTCAATCATGAATACTTTCACACCACGGGCCGCACGCCGGGTCGTCGCGCTTGCGGCCGGAATCGCCGGCGCAATCGCGGCGTCATCCGCGCTCGGCCAGGAGGCTGAGACGCCATCCGCGTCGTCGGAGGCCATCGAAGAGGTCATCGTTACCGGCAGCCGCATCAAGCGTGACAGCACGTTCACGTCGACGGCACCGCTGGCCGTCATCGACGCCGCAGAGCAAATGCAGTTCGGTGCTCTCGATGCCGCGTCGCTGCTTCGTACCGCAACTTCCGTCGGCGGCCAGCAGATTGACGCTTCGTTCTCCGGCTTCACGGTCGACGGCGGACCCGGCGCTGAGACGATCGGCCTGCGTGGACTGGGTGAGGAGCGGACGCTGGTGCTGATCGACGGTCGCCGGATCGGCGCTGCCGGCACATTCGGTGCGGCGGTATTTCCCGACCTCGCGCTGATCCCGAGCTTCCTCGTCGAGCGCGCGGAGATCCTGCTGTCCGGTGCCTCGTCGATCTACGGCGCCGACGCCGTCGCGGGCGTCGTCAACATCATCACGCCGAAGGACTTCGAGGGTATCAAGCTCGACGGAACGTTCAGTTCCATGGACGGCGGCTACGGCGACGAGCGGACCGGCTCGATCCAGCTCGGCAGCCAGTCGGACCGCGCGCGTTTCTTCATCGGCGGCGAGTACTACGAACGTGACGGCGTGGCGGCGAAGAACCGAGACTTTACGGTCGGCGGCAATCGCTCCATCACGATCGACGAGAACGGCAATCGTGAAGAGGTCGCCGACGGCTTCTTCGACCAGACGATCGCGTTCGGCCCGGACTGCACGTTCGCCGGCTACACGCCCGGCCAGATGAGTGGCGGGTCCACCGTGCCGGATTTCTCCTGTGACGTCGACTTTGACGAGGAGCCCTGGGACAACGCATTCGGCAATAACGATGCGCACATCTGGGCGCCGACGGAGAAGTGGTCGGCATTCGCGAGCATCGAGTACGACCTCGAGTCGTTCGGTGATTCGTCCGTGTACTTCCAGGTTCTGAACTCGAACCGGAAGCAGGACGCGCACGGCGGCGACGGCCAGTTTTTTCCGCAGGTCCCGGCGGCCAACGCCTTCAACCCGTTCGGCGCCGACGTCGTGACGGTGGCCTATGACGGCAATTCGCGGAGTGACGTGGATTCCACGTCGGTCACGTACAACCGCTATGTGCTCGGGCTGCAGGGTGATGTTGCGTTCCTGGACGGCGTCGGGTCAATGCAGGGCTGGACCTACGACATGTCGGTGGGCTACACGCGCAGCGAAGGTGCGAACTACTTCGACATCGTCCGCAACGACCGGCTGACGAACTCGCTGAACAACTGCCCGAACGGTTCTCAGGATCTGTTCGGCAGCTTCGCCCCCGAGTGTGTGCCGATCAACCTGTTCGGCCCGGAATTCCTCGTCGACGGCAGCTTCGGTGCCGCGCACGACTACCTCGTCGCGCGCGTCAACAACACGACGAAAGTCACGCAGATGGCGCTTGAAGCCGGCATGACCGGAGACCTGTTCGAATTGCCGGCCGGGCCGGTTGGCGCGTTCATCGGTGCGTCGTACCGCGAGGACAGCATTTTCTCGGACGTCGACATCAATATCGAGGAGAACAACGCGTGGGGCCGTTCTGCCGAGGGTGACACGAAGGGCCGGACCGACATCGGCGAGATCTACGTGGAGTTCGACATTCCCGTGCTGGCCGGCATGGCGCTGGCCGAGGACGTCGGTGTCAATCTGTCGTACCGGGTATCCGACGACAAGTTTTTCGGTACCGAGGATACGTGGCGCGTGACGACGAACTGGGACGTGACGGACTACCTGAGGTTCCGGGGTACGGTGGGGACGTCGTTCCGCGCTCCCAATCTGAAGGAGTTGTTCATCGCGGACCAGACGGGCTTCACGAACGCATTCATTGACCCGTGCATTGCGCCGCCGCCGGAAGACGACGACCGGTCGCAGACGATCATCGACAACTGCATTTCGGAAGGCGTGGACCCGTACACGCTCGGCGAGGATGGCGCGCCCAGCGTCGGCACGCTGTCGGGCGGCGCGGACGATCTGCGCCCGGAGACCTCGGATTCCTGGACGGTGGGCCTCGTGTTCGGTCAGCCCTGGACCGATTCCTTCGACTTCCAGATTTCGATCGACTACACGAACATCGAGATCACGGACGCCGTCGCCGAACCGACGCCGGGCTTCATCCTGAACCAGTGCTACACGAGCGTCGGTTTGTCGGACCCGCTGTGCGCGCGCGTCAATCGCAATCTTGCAGCGGCCCCCGACCAGCGCTTCCTGACCACTGTCGACCAGTCAGTGGCAAACATCGAGATCGAGAACTACGAAGACATCAGTTTTTCGACCCTGCTGACGACGGACTTCGACCTGTTCAGCCGCGGCACGACGTTTACCTGGAACATGGATGTCACGCGGGCGCTGGAGTACACGGAGGGCCTGTTCCTCGAAACGGCCGACGAGTTGGTCGGCTCGATCGGCGTCCCGGAATGGCGCGTGCAGTCCGTACTCGGCCTCGATATCGGGAGCTGGAGCGTGAGCCATCGCGCAACGTACTTCTCCGATGCCGAGGACACGCCGCAGCAACGCGAAGACGCCGGCCTTACGGACGACGACGTTGCTTTCATCGGGAGCTACCTGTCACACAGCTTCAGCCTGGCGTACAACGCGGACAACTGGCGGGCATTCCTGACCGTCGAGAACGCGTTCGACGAGGCGCCGGACCTGATCGACGATGACGCCTTCCTGGGTAACTCGGTGAACAATATGCCGCTCGGTGTGTATCCAGCCGATGCGATCATGGGCCGCGCGGTCATACTGAGCGTCAGCACCTGGTTCTGATGCCCTCTGGCTGAATCTGGCGCGACTCGACGGGCCCGCCTCGAAAGAGGCGGGCCTGTTAGTTCCCAGAGGATGCCACCAGAGCGCTGCAAGCTGAGTTCTCCGCGGACTCGGGACTCTAGTCGTCGGGAGTCCGGTAGGCCAGGTCGCCGCGCTCGATCACCTGGCCGCCAAGAACTACGATGTCGATCGTATTGTAGGCTTCCGCTGAGGCGAGCGGATTCTCGCGGAGCAAGAGGAGGTCTGCATGCTTGTCCGGTTCAATAGTCCCGATGACATCGGCGAGTCCAAGTGCAACGGCATTGTTGATCGTTAGCGCCTCGAACATTTCGGCAGGCGCGATACCAGCGTCAATCCAATGTTTGATTTCCCAATACCCGGCGAGCCCCGGCGGTGCTGCCCACCCGAATCCACCCACCGCAGTGTCTGTGCCGAACAACAGTCCGGTGCCACTATTGACCATGTCGATAATCAAGCGGGAGTAGCGATCCCGAAAGGCCTGCTGGAGCACCGGCATGTCTTCTTCAGTCGTCCCGTCGGGAAAATAGTGGGCAAACATGTTCAGGAAGTCGTCGCGTTGCGCCTGGGCTTCAGTCTGCAGGTAATGCATGTATGAAGGCGGCACTACGTTCTGCCACCCATCCGCCAGGAGCACGCGTCGATCGAACATCGATCCTGTGGTGCGGATCGTCGTGAACGTGGGTTGCAGCCACGTCCCGCTGACGCTGACGGCATTCGCGACCTCGCGGTAATCGGTGCGCAGGGTGGGCGCATCAAAAGGCTGATCCGGCCACTCCCACATTCCGTGAACAATCACGTCCACGCCGACTTCAAGGCCGAATCGGTGTCCTCGTGGCGTCGTCGCATGCAGCAGAACAGGCAGACCCCTGGCGTGAGCCACTTCAACCAGCTCGCGGATAATCTCGTGGCTCGGCAAGGAGAACTCCGGTCGTTCGCCCGGCCACCACAGCGCCTCTTCGTAGTAGATCTTTATGCATCGGCCCCCGGACTTTGCAACGAAGTCGACCGCTGCCGCCGGTGTATGAGCCGGATCGATCTCGTCGGCGGCAATGCCTTTCGCGTAGTGGTCGACCAGGTACCCGGGGTATGCCTGTTCGAGGTCACCCCCAGGCACATCCAGCGCCATGAACCCGTCGCTCAGTATGACACCTTGTCCGCAATGAACCAGCCGCGGGTGCAGGGGTGCACTTTCAAAGCGGCGGTTCGTGTCTGCATCTGCATTCAACTCCACGACGGTCGTAAAACCGTGAAACAGGAAGCTCCGCGGTTGCTGCTCCATGAAGTCGCGTCGAAGGTCTTCGAAGTCTGTTGCGTACTTTCGTTTCAGGCCGGTCGCATGATAGAGGTGTACATGGCTGTCTATGAGGCCAGGGATCAGGAAGCGACCTCGGGCATCAATTGTTTGGCTGGCCCCCCGGTCAGGCTTGCCGCGGCCGGTCGCAACGATGACTCCATCACTGATCTTCACCCAGGAGTCAGGCAGGGGCGCAGGATCCGTGCCGGATATCAGCACCGCGTTGAAGACGAGCAGCGAATCGTCGGCTGCAGCCGTCGTGAACAACGCTGTGCCGAGTGCCATGAGCAGCAACAGTCCTGCGCAAGCGAACCCTCGCCTCCTGGCCCGAGGCTCTCCTGCAAAGGGATGGACGATAGTCGGCAAGCCGGGAAAGCTGAATGCGCCGGATCGCTTCCCGAAACTAGATGAGTCCATGCTCGATCGCCTTCAGGACCGCCCTTGTTCGGTCGCGCACCTGCAGCTTTGCAAGTATGAACGACATCTGGTTTCGTACGGTGCCTGCGGACTTGTGAATGGCGTCAGCGATTTCGTTGTTCGAGTAGCCGGCGGCCGCTAATCGAAGTACCTGAACCTCGCTGTTTGTCAGCGATTCGAGCACGTCGGTGCTCTTCGGCTGAATATACTCCTCGTTGTCCAGCACGTGATTCGTAATGGCCGGCTGAATCCATAGCTGACCTGCCGTAACCGCTTCGATTGCATCGATCAGCGCGTCCAGGCTTACATCTTTTCGCAAGAAGCCGCGCGCGCCGAGTTTCATGCACTTGAGTACCAGTTCATGCTCGTCAAAAACCGTGAGAATGAGCGTAGGAACAGAGATGCCCTGCTCCTGCATTGCCGCAAGAACTTCCAGTCCATCCATATTCGGCATACGGATATCGAGGAGCATGATGTCTGGCTCGTGCTCCGCTATGGCTGCGAGTACGCCGCTTCCGTCTTCGAGTTGGGCGACAACTTTGATGTTGCCGCTCAACTCCAGGAGGCTGCAGATTCCCATCTTGACCAGGTTCTGGTCGTCTACAAGTAGGAGATTGATCGCCATATTCAGTCGTCACCTATCGGAAGCGCGACCTGCAGGCAGAACCCGGTGCCGCAGGCACCGTATCGAAGTCGGCCACCGATATCTTCGACCCGCTCCGTTATTCCGCTCAGCCCGTTGCCGGGCTCGATCTTGCCATCTACGCTTCCGTCATCTATTACAGTGAGCGTCAAGTCCTGATCGTCGCTCGACACGGATATCTCACAACGGTCGGCATCTGAATGCTTCATCGTGTTCGTCAGCGCTTCCTGCGCGCATCGGAGTATCACCTCTGCGTGCCGTTCGTTCACGAGAGACTCATCCCAGTCAATGTTCAGATTGACATCCAGGTTCGGGATGTCTTCTACCAGGGCGCCCAGCGCCTGGCCAAGTCCCAGGTCTTTCTCACCACGAAACTCGGAAACGGTATCGCGAACGTTTGAAAGCAGGTTCGTGCCGATTCTCCTGGCATTCGCTATGTGTTCGTGCTTCTGGTCGTCCGGAACATGAATAGCCACTTCAAGCTGAAGGTTCAGCGCCGTCAGTTGATGGCCGAGGATGTCATGCAGATTTCGAGCAATACGAAGGCGCTCGTCGCGCTTCGTGGTTGCGCTCAGGAGCATTTGTGTCGCCCTGAGTTCGCGGACGAGCTGCTCGGACTGTCGCTTCGCAGCCTGCTCAGCAATCGCACGATAGCTGATCGTCAGCGCAAGGATGTTGACGACGCCAAACAGCGCAATGTTGGCGAAAAGGAACTCGCCCGTGCTGACGTAGTCGAGGGATACAAACACTGCAGGTATCAATACAGCGATTGCCATAGCCTGCTTCTGGTTGACCAGCGCCGGCAACTGCACGACAAGCATCATGAACATGCAGCCAATCATTCCGTAGACAAAGAATGCCGCGGAAAGTACTCCCGCGGCGAATGCCGCTATCGCCAGGCCTGTCACATGGCGGCGACCGCCCTGTTCTCCACCCGGTTTGCCGAAAGTCATTAAGTATCCGGCGAGGTAAAGCAAGAACAGGGCTGCTGCAGTTGCCCCTGATGCCGGCGTAAGGGCGAGCGCAATATCGCTGTCGCCGTTGACCCAGAAGACGAAGGCGATCACGACCGACAGTAGCCAGACAAGCGCTCCTACGTAGAGCTCAGTTGACGATCTCTTTGTCACGATTCAGGTTGCCTCCTCAGAGACTGCATTCTCTACCCTTGCGTCGCCGGAGAGTACTGACAAATGTCACGAATACTTCGGCTCCAGATCGTGACAAGTGACACCTGCGTCAGCGCCGGGTCCAGAAATAGACTGCGTCCTCCATTCTCCTACTTGAACGAGGATATAGAAATGAAAGCAGTCTGCAATCGCATCCCCCTGACACTGATGGTCCTTCTGACACTTGCGGCGGTGTCGAGCTTCGAAAACGTCGCGAACGCGGAGGAGCCGACTCGATGGAGCATCAAGACGAGCCTGGTGCTCGTCGACGCCGATGAGCCGTTCTCCGTGCAAACGCCGGGTGGTGGCCGGGTGTCGGCAGGCGGCAATGCGGAACTGGGCGTGGCACTCGCGATCGAGTACCGGTGGTCTGATCTGCTCGGCATCGAATTCGGTGCTGCGTACGCCAGGTCGCCCGAAGTCGAAAGCTCGGTCAACAGCAGCAACGAAGAAATCGGCGAAGGGCCGGGGTTCCTGCCTTTGTCGGCGGGCGTCAATCTCTACCTGCTCAACACCGAGAGTGCCGAGTTCTACGTTGGGCCGCGAGTCGCTTACGTTATGTTCGGTGATTTTGATCTCGATCTCGATGGCCAGAGCACAGCGTTTGAAGTGGACGACAAGTTCGCCTGGGGCGCAACGATAGGTTTCAACTACCGGTTCGGCGGCAGCCGGTGGTCGCTGTTGGCCGAAGCAAACTACCTCGACGTCGACATGAGCATTTCAGAGCGAGACGTGGCCGGCGCGACGACGGTTTCTTTTGACCCTCTGACGGTCAACCTCGGCGTTTCCTATCGCTTCTGAACCAACAAATCTGTCAAAGGAGAGGAACAATGAAAATTCTTGCGTGCATTGTGATTGCAGCGACTCTGCTTCAGGGGTGCGCAGCCAACATGGCGGCCCAGGGACAGAACGGCCCGGACATGGTTGTGGTCAAGAGACAGCAAACCAGGGACGACATGGAGCGAATGCTGGGGTCACCGGCAGAGACGGTTCGCAGAACCGACGGCGTCACGGTCGATCTCTACATCGTTGAAGCCAGAACCCAGCCAAGCGCGGCCCGCGCGACCGGGCACGCCACGGCGAGCCTGTTTACTTTCGGGCTTTGGGAACTTGTCGGGGGTCCGATTGAGGCGTACCAGGGTCGACGACAGCGAGTCGTGGTGGAATATGACGATCAGGATCGTGTTGTCTCGGTTCTGACGACGCGCGGCGAGCTGCAGGGTCGGATGACCGGCAAATGAACCACCGCAGGAAGCATTCTCGCGAACAGGGGATTCGCACGGCGTACATGGCGGCGTGTCCCTTGTTCGCGATCTCTTGCCGCGTGTATGAACGCGCAGCGGATTGCGGCGTGCTTTGAAGTTGGTTCGAAGGTGTCTGGTCCAACGGTGTCTCTAAAGGTGTCAGGTTTATTTTCCTCCTAAAGGTGTCAGGTTTATTTTTCTGGTGCACCGAGATGTGTCCTAGAGGTGTCGCCTAGAGGTGTCGGGTATATTCTTCTGATGCCCCGAGATGTGGCCGAAGACAAGTCTGGCACTCCATCTCGACATTGAACCTGACACCCTTTTCGCTCATTCTGGGGCGCCGAGGAAAATAAACCTGACACCTTTTTCGGACACCTTTTTCGACACCTTTTTCCAGTAATAGCCTGAGCGACTGCCCCCCAGGCAGCGGCACAGGCGCGCAACGCTGTGCTGCTTCCGCTGCCGCTCGATGATCGCGTACCTCACCGAGCATCCATTGCGAGGTACGCTGCCGCTTTTTTTTTGGAATCTCGTTGTCCTCCTTTAGCGAGGCGTTCTCTCGCCGCAGTCGCGCCAGCTCTTCATCCTTGCTGTTGCCCTGGCCTTTGCCAGGAAACGCCTTGCTACCCAGTTCCTGCCATTCCTGCCGCCACGCGCTCACCGTGGAGGACGCCACACCCAGCTCCCGGCCCACCTCGCTCAGTTTCTTCTCGCCGTGCTCTATCTGCCGCACCACTTCCAGCTTCTCACGGCGCATAAACTTCTTCCGTTGACGTGTCATCGAACACCTCCTTCGGGCACTTTAGAACCTATTGGATGTGTCCGCTAAACCCTGACCACCTCACCTGACACCTTTTTCAACACCATCACACGCCGGAGCTCCCTCGGACGGCAGGATTTCGATGTTCCCACAGGAATCTTCATCTTTTGCGATATTAAAAGGATAACAAGATCAGTTACTTGTGTGTTGACTGCTCCAGAGTGGGTACCCGGGAAGCATGACTCCCGCTTGCCAAATCCACAGGAGTAAAGTACATGAAAAAGCTGATACCGCATGCAGTCTTGGCTGCCTTGGCTTTCGCGCTGATAGCCACGCCAATCACGAGCCGGGCCGATGAATTTCCATTTCGAGTTGGGTTCGAGAACGTGCCGGGCGTCGAAGAAGTCACCGCCGGCAATGTCCGCGAAGGAATCGAGATACTGAAACAGGAGCTCGATTCCGGCGATTCCGACAGGGGCTATGTCCTCGCTACGCTATGTGGTGCTTACATCATCGATTCGTCGCTGGCGGAGGCCTCGCAAGTCTGTGCCGAAGCAGTTGAAAATTATCCTGGCGAAACCGCATACAACAATCGGGGTGTCTTGCGAGCCTTCCACGGCGACTTTGACGGTGCTCGCGAGGACTTTGACCGCGCGCGCCCTGAGCGCATCGACGAGTACCTTGAAGGCCTGAAGTCACGTGATATCGGATTGGTTGCGCACGGAAACTCGGGCCTGCTAGACGACCTTGTCGCGAAGCGCTCGTCAGTCGATGACCCGTCGTCCATCGCAATGACAGAAGGTTCCCAGATCGAATTGCTGGACGATTGATTGGCTTGGCCCACATGTCGGCCCTGTAAACGGGGCCGACATTCTTTTATGACGCCCCGCCACGAATAATGTGGTCCACGCGTTCGACGATTTCGTCAGCGATACCGGCCTGGTCCAGGAACTTCTCCCACCTCGGGTCGTCCTGCAGGTTTTCGAACAGCTGCATGCTCCGGATCAGCATCACGCGCGGATCGTGCGCATCGAAGGCGCGCTGCAGCCAATCGAATGCGCGATCGGGCTCGTCCCAGCAGGCGTGGACGTTGGCGATCGCCAAGTATGCCTGCGGGCCCTCCGACTTGAGCGCGTCGAGTCCGGCCTGCGCTTCTTTGATACGCCCCATACGGTAGAGGGAACACAATTCAAGCACCGGGTTGAGGTCTCCGGCCAGACGCGCGGCTGTTGCGTAGTCGCCCTCGTCGAACGCAAACAGCGCCTCGAACACGTGCAGCCGAATCGCATTCGGTGCGAGCCGACGTGCGACGGCGAGCTTTTCTCTTGCATCGTTGAAGCGCCCTTCCTTCCAGGCGCCAAGTGCATCGTTCAGCACTGGTCCGGCATTGAGCGGATCGCGATCGGGCAGGTCGCGGACGAACGTCGGCGCCGGGTACGATAGCCAGCTGTACATGACATTGATGCGATCGAGCACGTCGGGGTGTCCGGATCCAATGTCCAGCGCCTGCCTGTACCGGCGCGCCGCAGACTCGTAGTCCCAGCCCCATACGATGTCGATCGCGGCCAACGTCGACAGGGCATAATGCTCCGAGGGATCGAGGTCGAGCGCTCGCTCCGCGGCGGCGCTCGCTCGCGCATAGGTTTCGGTCGGGTCGCCGGTCATCCACTGCGCCTGGTTGAATTGAATTGCGGCGAGCAGGCTCCATGCCGGTGCGTAGTCCGGGTCGATCGCGAGCGAATGCGTGACGTGTGACAGGGCGTCGTCCAGCCAGCTTGGCTCTTGCCTGCCGACATCACGCTCTGCCTTGCCCAAGTAGCTTTCCCTGCCTCGCAGGTAGAGCCGGTATGCCTCCGGGTCGGTGCGCTCCACGGCTTTCGGCGGATTCAACAGCTCGACGCGCAGGGAGTTGACGACGGCCGCAGCGACCTCGTCCTGGATCTCGAACACGTCAGTGAACGGGCGCTCCCACGTATTCGCCCAGATGTGGTACCCATCTTCCGCATTGATCAGCTGTACGGAGATGCGCAACCGGTCGCCGGATTGCCGAACGCTTCCCTCGAGTACGTGGGCCACATGTAGTTGTCCGGCAATCTCCGCAATGTCGCTGTCATGTCCCTTGAATGCGAACGCGGACGTGCGGGCCGCCACTTTGAGTTCGGGGATCGCCGTCAGGCGGTTGAGTAACTCGGCGGCCAACCCGTCCGACAGGTATTCATTGTCGGGATTCGGGCTCAGGTTCGCGAACGGCAATACTGCGACCGAGTGGGCAGGTGCGGTGGCAGGCTTTGCCATATTCGCCACGGGCTGCGTTGCCTGGGCGTCAGGGTGATGAAACGCGCGATAACCGGCGTAGATGGCGATGGCGACGGCCAACACGGCGGTCACCGCCCTGACCAGTCGGCGGCGGTCCACGATGTCTTTAGGTGAGGCGATAGCTTGTTGCGTCGCCGGCTGCAGCGCTTCGACCGGGCACACCAGCCGGTATCCGCGTTTCGGGATCGTCTGTACATACACCGGGTCCTTTGCGGAGTCGTCGAGCACGCGCCGCAGTGTCGCGATACATCGCGTCAGCGGCTCATCCGACATTGCGCGGCCGCTCCAGAGTTCCTCAAGCAGCACGTCACGTTCGACGACATCGCCGGTGCGCGCTGCGAGGCGCTCGAGCAGCTGCATGACTTTCGGCTCCACTCGGACTTCGCCGGCCGGGCCGGCCAGCAGGTTGCGCAGGGGATACGCTTCCCATTCGCCAAAGCGAAATCCTGTCCGGGTGTCGACGGTCATCCCGCTCCTCGGCAAACGGTGTCATATCAATCGTCTGGACAGCTACTGAATAGCTGACCTGACACCTCTTGTGGAAAGTGTAGCCCAAATCGCCTGAGAGGCTACTTCCGGCGGGAGTGAGCCATTGGAAGACCGAGCTCAGCCAGAGAAGACCGTGAACCTCAATCCACAGTTGCCCGCGTATTCGCCGAGATCGACGCTGCCTTCCCATCGGTCTAGTCGGTATCCCGTGCATGGGAACGGCAAGAGCAACGGTGAAATCAAGGGAAAAAGATGTCAGGTTTGTTTTCGACGAGGAGTGCCAAGCTTGTCTTCGTCCTCATTCCGGGGGGGCACCGAGGAAAATAAACCTCACACTTTTTTCCCTGAAGATTGCTCGACCCGGCGGGCCCGCTTCGAAAGAGGCGGGCCCGACTTTTTTGGCGAAAGGTCAGTAGAGTGTCCCTAAAGGTGTCAGGTTTATTTTCCTCGGCGCCGCCAGAATGAGGGAAAAGGGTGTCAGGTCTAGTATCGAGAATGAATGCCAGGCTTATCTTCGGCCACATCTCGAGGCACCAGAAAAATAAACCTGACACCTTATTTGACACCTTATTTGAAGTATCCACGCGTCACGGACTGGCCTGCGCAATTCCGTTCTCCGCGGACCGTCGGAAAAATAAACCTGACACCTTCGAGCTCCTTCAAGCTTTGCGCGATAGGTGCACTCCTTCCGCGCAACGTTCGTGTCGAGGCCGCGGGGCCAGGACTTGCCCTCGAACCCCCCGGATGAAGCCGTTCCGGTCGTAGAGCCCACATACTGGGCACCCGAGGTTGGCGCAGAAGCGAAGGACGTTGTGGCAGGTTGCATGCCGGGACCGGTGTAGCGCCATTCCCAGGCGTCGTCCGCGACCGACGTCGGCTCGCCCAGCGCGGCAGCGAGTTCGTGGACCGACGCCCCCGACCAGCTCGACAGCCGCTCATCGAGGTCCGTCGTTGAATGGGATGCGCAGGATGCCAGCGCGAGAAGAGCGGGAACCAGGATCAGTCTCACGACGTTCTCCTTTCGGTACGTATCTGGGACAGGAGGCCCAATGGGTCCGCCGAATCAGAGCAAGCCGACGGCCGTGTTGGCCGGAAGAGGCGGGGAAAGGCCAGGGATTTCGTGCGCCCTGTTGCCGTCCGCCATTTGGTGGTATGCTTCGTCGCCAATATATAAATAAATCGTTATTTATTAATGGAGCAAGAGACCGAGGCACAGCTCGCGAAGCTCAAGGCCCTGGCGGACCCGGTCCGCCTGCGGCTGGTGGCGCTGTGCGTGCGCGGGGAGTGCAGCGTCTCGGAGCTGACCGACGTGGTCGGCCAGAGCCAGCCACGGATTTCCCAACATCTGAAGAGCCTGTGCGACGCGAACCTGCTCGCGCGCTTTCGCGACGGGCACTACGTCTACTACCGCGCGCCGTCGCGCGGTGCCGACGGCCGCACGCTTCGGCGCCTGCTGGCGCTGTTCCCCGGGGACGAACCGGAATTCCAGCGCGACTTCGAGCGCCTCCGGGAGCTCCGGCGGGGCGCGGCGACACCGGAGCCGTCGCCCGAGGACCGCAGCCTGCACCGCGCGCTCGTGGAACTCACTGTGTCGACACCGCTCGGCGACCTGCTCGACATCGGCAGCGGTCACGGGCGGATTCTCAAGTTGTTGGCGTCGCGCGCGCAGCGGGCCGTCGGCGTGGACATCGATGCCGACGCGCGGCGTTTCGCCCGCGCGGAGGTGCTGCTGGCCGGCCTGCCGAATTGCACATTGCGCAAGGGCGACATGTACGACCTGCCGTTCGAGGACGGCGAGTTCGACACCGTGATCCTGGACGACGTGTTGAACGGCGCCGACGACCCGCTGGCCGCGGTCGTCGAGGCGCGCCGGCTGCTCGGGCCGAGCGGGCGGCTGCTGATGCTGTCGTCGGTGGAGGGCACGAAGGTCGCCGACGTGGCGGCCGGCTTCGTAACGGTTTCACGGGCAGCCGGGCTGCGCCTGTCCGCGCCCAAGCCGCTGCCGGTCAACGACCCGCACTGGGTACTCGCCGTTGCCACGTTCGCAGACGCGAACGCGGAAGCGGCCTGACAGTTAAGAGAGGTAAGGCGCATGGCACGCCCGGCACAGGTTTCCTTCGAGTTCTTCCCGCCGAACACGGAGGCCATGAACGAGACGCTGTGGCAGTCGATCAAGCGGCTGGCACCGCTTTCGCCGCGTTTCGTGTCTGTCACTTACGGCGCCGACGGCTCGACGCGCGAGCGCACGCACGCGGCCGTGGCGCGCATCGCGGAAGAAACCGCGCTGACCGCGGCACCGCACCTGACCTGCATCGGTGCAGCGCGCGGCGAGATCGACGACATCGCACGCGAGTACTGGGACGCCGGCGTCCGCCACCTGGTTGCACTGCGCGGCGACCCGCCCGCCGACGCGAAAGACTACGTACCGCACCCGGACGGTTACGCCTACGCCGCCGACCTGGTGGCGGGCCTGCGACGCATCGCCGATTTCGACATCTCCGTTGCCGCCTACCCGGAGGTGCACCCGGAGGCGCGCAGCGCGCTGGCCGACCTCGACAACCTGAAGCGCAAGCTGGACGCGGGTGCCAACCGTGCGATCACGCAGTTCTTCTTCGATGCCGACGTGTTCCTGCGTTTCCGCGACCTGTGTGCAACCGCCGGCATCGAATCGTCCATCGTGCCCGGCATCCTGCCGATCACGCGATTCCCGCAACTGCAGCGCTTCGCCGAGCGCTGCGGCGCGACCGTGCCCGACTGGCTCGTCGAGCGCTTCAGTGGTCTCGACGATGACGACGAGACGCGGCAGATGATCGCGGCGAGCGTCGCGATCGAGCAGGTGCGCCGCCTGCAGGCGGAAGGCGTCGACGAGTTTCATTTCTACACGCTGAACCGGTCGGAATTGACCTACGCGATCTGCCACGCGCTGGGTGTGCGCGCGAAGCAGGCGGCCTGAGGAGAGGGCATGGAACGCAACGCACGCATCGCCGCGATGATGGCCGCGCTCGAGTCGCGCATCCTGCTGCTGGACGGCGCGATGGGCACGATGATCCAGGCTTATCGTCTCAGCGAAGAGGATTACCGTGGCGAGCGCTTCGCCGACTGGGCCAGTGACCTCAAGGGCAACAACGACCTGCTGTCGTTGACGCGCCCGTCGGTGATCCAAGAGATCCACCGGGGTTTTCTCGACGCCGGCGCGGACATCATCGAGACGAACACGTTCAATTCGAACGCGCCGTCGATGGCCGACTACGGCATGGAGTCACTTGTCGGCGAACTGAACTCCGCGGCGGCGCGCATCGCGCGCGATTGCGCGGACCAGGCGGCGCAGCGCAGCGGCGTGCCGCGCTTCGTCGCCGGCGTGCTCGGACCGACGAATCGCACGGCGTCGATTTCGCCGGACGTGAACGACCCCGGCTTCCGCAATATCTCGTTCGATGCGCTCGCGGAGACCTACGAGGAAGCGGCCGTCGCGCTCATCGAGGGCGGCGTGGACTTCCTGATGATCGAGACGATCTTCGACACGCTGAACGCGAAAGCCGCGATCTTCGCGGTCGAGGCCGCATTCGCGAGCACCGGGACCCGCCTGCCGGTCATGATCTCCGGCACGATTACCGACGCCTCCGGGCGCACGCTCTCCGGGCAGACGCCCGAAGCCTTCTGGAACTCGGTGCGCCACGCGCAGCCGTTCATGATCGGCTTCAACTGCGCGCTCGGCGCGAAGGAACTGCGGCCGCACATCGCGGAGCTTGCGCGGATTGCCGACACGCGCGTCTCCGCGCACCCGAACGCCGGCCTGCCGAACGAGTTCGGGGAGTACGACGAGACGCCGGAGACGATGGCGGCCATCGTCGGCGAGTTCGCGCAGAGCGGGCTCGTCAACATGGTCGGCGGCTGTTGCGGAACGCGGCCCGAGCACATCGCCGCCATCCGCGAGGCCGTCGACAGCATCGCGCCGCGTGCCGTGCCGGCGCTGCCGGTCGAGTGCCGTCTGTCGGGGCTGGAGCCGCTGAACATCGGTCCCGAGGATCTGTTCGTAAACGTCGGCGAGCGCTGCAACGTCACCGGCTCGGCCCGGTTCCGAAAGCTCATCGAGGCGGACGACTATGCCGAGGCGGTCGCCGTCGCCCGGCAGCAGGTCGAGGACGGCGCTCAGGTCATCGACGTGAATATGGACGAGGGCATGCTCGACTCGGAGAAGGCGATGGTGCGCTTCCTGCACCTGATCGCGTCCGAGCCGGACGTCGCGAAGGTCCCGGTCATGATCGACTCGTCGAAGTGGTCGGTCATCGAGGCGGGGCTCAAGTGCGTTCAGGGCAAGGCCGTCGTGAACTCGATCAGCCTGAAGGAGGGCGAGGACGCGTTCATCGAGCAGGCCCGGCTCGTCCGGGCCTACGGGGCGGCGGTCGTCGTCATGGCGTTCGACGAGCAAGGGCAAGCGGACACGGTCGAACGCAAGGTCGCAATCTGCCGCCGCTCTTACGAGACCCTGGTCGAACGCGTCGGTCTCGAGCCGGCGGACATCATTTTCGACCCGAACATCTTCGCGATCGCGACCGGCATCGAGGAGCATGCCGAGTACGGCGTTGCGTTCATCGAGGCGACGCGCAAGATCAAGGAGACGCTGCCGCACGCGATGGTCAGCGGCGGCGTCAGCAACGTCTCGTTCTCGTTCCGCGGCAACAACGTCGTTCGCGAGGCGATTCATTCCGTGTTCCTGTACCACGCGATCCACGCCGGCATGGACATGGGCATCGTCAACGCGGGGCAACTCGCAATCTACGAGGAACTGCCGAAGGACTTGCGCGACGCGGTGGAAGACGTCGTGCTCGCGCGCCGGGAGGACGCCACGGAGCGCCTGCTCACGATCGCGGAAACCTACCGCGACCAGGGCGCCGCCGGGCCCGCGCGCAAGCAGGACCTCGAGTGGCGCTCGTGGCCCGTCGACAAGCGGCTGGAGCACGCGCTCGTCAAGGGTATCGACGAATTCGTCATCGACGACACCGAGGAAGCCCGGCTAGCCGCGGAGCGGCCGCTGGACGTCATCGAGGGCCCGCTGATGGCCGGCATGAACGTCGTCGGCGACCTTTTCGGCGACGGCAAGATGTTCCTGCCCCAGGTCGTCAAGTCGGCGCGCGTCATGAAAAAGGCCGTGGCGCACCTGGTGCCGTTCATCGAGGAGGAGAAGGAGGGCGGCCGCAGCAGCAACGGCAAGATCGTACTCGCGACGGTGAAGGGCGACGTGCACGACATCGGCAAGAACATCGTCGGCGTCGTCCTGCAGTGCAATAACTTCGAGGTCGTCGACCTCGGTGTCATGGTGAGCTGCGACCGTATCCTGGAAGCGGCGCGCAAGGAAGGCGCGCAGATCGTGGGCCTTTCGGGCCTCATCACCCCGTCGCTCGACGAGATGGTGAACGTGGCGCGCGAGATGCAACGCCTGGACTTCGACCTGCCGCTGCTCATCGGCGGCGCGACGACATCGCCGGCGCACACCGCGGTCAAGATCGAGCCTTGCTATACGGGGCCCGTTATCTACGTGAAAGATGCGTCGCGCTCCGTCGGCGTTGCGCAGGCGCTCGTCGAAACCTCGACGCGCGCCGCGCTGGTGCAGAAGAACCGCGACGACAACGCGCGGCGGCGCGAACGGCATGCCGGCAGCAAGAGGCTGGCGCCGCAGGTGTCGCTGGCCGCGGCACGACGGGCGAGGCCGAGACTCGACTGGGCTAGCTATACGCCGCCGGCGCCCGGGTTCACCGGCACGCGCGTGCTCGACAGTGTGGATCTGTCGGCCCTGCGCGATTACATCGACTGGATGCCGTTCTTCAACGCCTGGGAATTCCACGGCAAGTTCCCGGCGATTCTCGAGGACCGCACCGTCGGCGAGGCGGCAAGCAGCCTGTACCGGGATGCCATGACCATGCTCGACCGCCTCGTCGCTGAGCAGTGGCTGACGGCGCGCGGGGTCTTCGGCTTCTGGCCGGCGAATTCCGACGATGCCGACGACATTCTCGTCTACGACGGCGCCGGGCGTGCGTCCGTGCAGGCGAGGCTGTGCCACCTGCGCCAGCAGCGGGCGAAGGCCGAGGGCATGGCGCAGCACTGTCTCGCCGACTACGTCGCGCCGGCGTCGTCCGGCCTCGGCGACTACGTCGGCGGATTCGCCGTCACGGCGGGTATCGGAATCGACGAGCACGTGGCCCGCTTCGAGGCGGCGCACGACGACTACAGTGCGATCCTGCTGAAGGCGCTCGCCGATCGGCTCGCGGAGGCGTTCGCCGAGTACCTGCACGAGCGAGTGCGGCTCGAGCATTGGGGCTACGCGCCGGACGAGTCGCTGGACAACGAGGCGCTGATCGCCGAGCGCTACCGCGGCATCCGCCCGGCGCCCGGCTACCCGGCCTGTCCCGACCACACCGAGAAATCCAAGCTCTGGTCACTGCTCGACGCCGAGCGCGCGATCGGGCTGCGGCTGACCGAGTCCTTCGCGATGGTCCCGACGGCCGCGGTCAGCGGTTGGTACTTCGCGCACCCGGAGGCCCGCTATTTCTCGGTTGGCAAGATCGACCGCGACCAGCTCCGGTCCTATGCGGAGCGCAAGGGCATGTCCGAGGACGAAGCCGAGAAGTGGCTCTCGCCGAACCTGGGCTACGACCCGGGGGCGAAGAGTGCGGCCTGAGCGCCGGCGCAATGTCTTCGCCGCGGGGGCGCTCCTCCTCGCGGCATTTGCCGGCAATGCACGGGCCGACGCGTACAACGACGCGCGGGCCGAACTGATCGCCGCCTACCAGGCGCAGAACTACGCGGCGATGCGCGCCGCCGCCGAACGCGCGCTCGAGGCGAGGCCGGGATTCGCCGGCGGGCTGTTCAACCTGGCGCTGGCCAGGACGCTGGCCGGTGACCCTGCGGGCGCGCTCACGGCGCTGGAAGCATTGCTTGCGCAGAACGTGGACCTGGGCGCGGCCGGGCTCGCCGAGTTCGAGCCGCTGCACGCGCTGCCCGGCTGGGACGACTATGCCGCCCGCGCCGCGGCCCTGTCGTCCGCCATCGGCGACGCGCAAGTGGCCTACCGCTACCTGCCTGGCGACTTCGTGCCCGAAGGCATCGCGGTCGACCCGGAGGGCGGCGTGTATCTCGGCAGCATCCGCAACGGCGCCATCGTGCACGTCGACTACGACGCCCGCGTCGTCACGCGTCCCGGGCCGCACTGGAGCGTGTTCGGCATGCGCCTCCACGACGGTCGGTTGTGGTTCGTCAGCTCGGCGATCGAGCAGCTCGAGCCGCGGGACCTGGAAGACGCGGGGCGCAACGGCCTGTTCAGCGTCGACCCGGCGGGCGGTGACGCGCGGCTCGAATTCGAGTTACCCCGCAACGACCGCCGCCAGGTCCTGGGCGATCTCGCCTTCGACTCGGAAGGCAACGTCTACCTCGCGGACCAGACCGACGGCATCGTCTACCGACTGGATGCGCAGACGAGGATGCTATCGGAACTGGTGCCGAAGGGAACGCTCGGCTCGCCGCAGGGCATGGTGCTCGACGCGACGGGCAGCTACCTGTACGTCGCCGATTACATCGGCGGGCTTTTCCGCGTGACGCTGGCCGACGGGGAGGTATTGCGCCTGTCGACGGACCCGGCGACGAACGCGTACGGCATCGACGGGTTGTACCGGCACGGCAGGGACCTCATTGCGATCCAGAACGGCATCCGGCCGAACCGCGTTGCGCGCCTTTACCTGTCGGACGACGGCCGCGCCGTTGCCGGCAGCCGGATTCTCGCGATGAACCTGCCGGATTTCGACGAGCCGAACCTCGGGCAGGTCGACGGGGACCGCTTCCTCTTCATCGCGAACAGCCACTGGAATCGCTTTGACGACGACGCGAACCTGCCGGAAGGACTTACCGGGCCGATCGTGCTCGAACTCGGCCTCGACACGACGGAAGAGTAGCCTTGCTAGCCGTTGTTCACCGGCGGGTTGAACAGGTACCAGCCGAAACCGGCCGCCGGTAGCGCGAACGCGCATAGCAGGAGCGCCAGCGTCGCGTTTGGCGCCTGCAGCACGAGCTTCGCGACGACGATCGTGCTGATGCCGAAACAGGTCAGGTTCGTCACGACGAGCGGCCGGCCGTAGATGCCGCCGATCACGGTGCCACGCGACACCCAGTCCAGCATCGCCAGCGCGAGCCACGCGGCGCCAAGCAGCTGCACGGACAGCACCGCCGCGGTGGCGGGAGGCGAGTCCAAAAAGTCGAGCAGTTCGTGCGGCACGAACGAGGCAGTGATCCCGAGCGTGCCGAGCACGGCGGCGCTGAACGTGAGCCACCATCGGGACATCAGGGCTTTCTCCGCTGCAGTGTGACAAATACGGGCAGGTGATCCGAACCGATGCCGGGCCCGGTTTCGAACGTCGTTACGGCCACGTCGCCCGAGACGAGAACGTGATCGATCGGGATCAACCCGACCGGCAGGAATATCGGCCAGGTCGGGCGCACACCGAACCCCTCGCGCGCATTGCGAAGATGCGCCGCGTCGACGAACTTCCGGTAATGATGGCCCCACATCGACGTGTTCAGGTCGCCCACGATGACCAGCGGAAGCGGTGACCTCGATGCGAGCTCTCCCAGGCCGTGCAATTGCAGGTTCCGGTTGGCAAACCCGGCCGCGCTGACCGGCGTCATCGGGTGTGCGGACAAGACCTGCCAGTCGCCATCCGGCGCGCCGATCGTGGCGACGATCTCAGGCAGGTTCAGCGGGGCCGCGGCGTTGATCGCGGACGAGCGCACCGGGTAGCGGGATAACAGCGCGATGCCAAAGGGGTCGGCGCGCTCCTCGACAACCTGGTGCGGATAGTCCGCCTTCAGGCCCTGCAGGGTCGTGCTCCAGGCGCCGGGCAGCTCCTGGATTACAATGACGTCGGGGCTGCGTTCGGCGACGAGGTCGAGGAAGCGGGACGAATCCTGATTCGACACCAGCACGTTGGCATGCAGCACGCGCAGGTCGGTGTCTGCCGCCGGCGGCCGCTCGACCGGCAGGTACCACGGCACGACGTACCAGGCGTTCAGCGCGACCGTCGCGACGCCGAGCGCGACGTAGCCCGCCCAGCGCAGCCACAGGAAAGCGATGGTCAGCAGCGTTGCGACGGCCAGGTACTGCAGCCGGAAGTGCGAGAACAGCTCGAGCAGCCGGTGCCATTCGTCGAACGCGGTCGCGACCGAGAAAAACGCGGTCACGACCAGGCCGGCCTCGAGGAGTCCGAGGGCGAAGGACTTCCAGTCGCGCCCGCCGATCGCCATATGCCTGCGTCAGCCGTCGATCGTGACTTCGACGATCTCGACGGCCTCGACCGGCACGTCCTGGTGGCCGCCATGACTGCCCGTCCGCACGCCGGCGATCCTGTCGACGACGTCCATCCCGTCGGTTACCTCGCCGAACACCGCGTAGCCGAAGTCGCGGTCGCCGTGATTGAGAAAGTCGTTGTCGCGCAAGTTGATGAAGAACTGCGCGGTGGCGCTGTGGATGTCCATCGAGCGCGCCATCGCGAGCGTGCCGCGCCGGTTGCCTTCGCCATTGTCCGCTTCGTTCCTGATCGGGTCGCGCGTCTTCTTCTGGCGCATCTCGGCATCGAAGCCGCCGCCCTGGATCATGAAGTTCGGGATGACGCGATGGAAAATCGTGCCGTCGAAGAAGCCGTCGCTGATGTACTGGCGGAAGTTCTCGCAGGTGACCGGCGCTTTCTCGTCGAAGAGTTCGACGCTGATGTCGCCGTGGTTGGTCTTGATCGTGATCATTCGGGTTCCGGTTTGCTTTGAATGGCAGGCTATGTACCACACTGGGCGCCGCGGGACGAATTCCGGGCCCCGGTGACGCGCGGCAAGCCCGCGTAATCGTTGCTGCCGCGGACATCAGACCAGCCTTCAGCCACCAGGATGTCGGCGACGGGTCCGGCCTGCGCAGCGCCGTGTTCCAACAGCAGCAGGCCGTCGACCACCAGCACTTCGCGGCATTCGCGCGCGAGCCGGCGAATCGCGTCCAGGCCGTCCGGGCCGGCGGCGAGCGCCGCGCGCGGCTCGTGGCGCAGCGCGAGCAGCGCCGGGTCGTCGTCGCGCACGTACGGCGGGTTTGACACGACGAGGTCGAACTCGCGATCCCTGACCGGCGCCGTCCAGTCGCCGGCCAGGAACTCGACGTTGGCGATGTCGAGCTGGCGCGCATTCTCGCGCGCAACGGCGAGCGCGTCCTCGCTCCGGTCGATCGCGGTCACCGATGCGGACGGCCGTTCGCGCGCGATGGCGAGTGCGATGGCACCGCTCCCGGTGCCGAGGTCGAGTACGCGCGCCGGGGCGCGGCGCGAAAGCGCGGACACGGCCAGCCCGACGAGGATCTCCGTCTCCGGGCGCGGCACCAGCGTGGCGGGCGTGACCATCAGTTCCATCGACCAGAATTCCCGCGTGCCGTCGATATAGGCCAGCGGCTCGCCATCCAGCCGCCGCTGCAGGAGGTGCTCGAATCGGTCTGCGGCCGCGTCGTCGAGCACATCTTCCGGGTGGGCGAACAGGTAGCTTCGCGGGACGTCGATCGCGCGCGCGAGCAAGAGTTCCGCGTCCAGCCGCGCGGAATCGCTGACCGCGTCGAGGCGCGACGTCGCGTCGCCCAGCAACGTGTCGATCCGCGTGTCACCGGGCATAGGCAACTTCCGGGGGTTCCTGAGCGGCGCCCGGCTCGCGTACACTGCGCGACACTTTCAGTTGAAACACAAGGGCGACGGGCCGCCGCATGAACGTGTACTCCAGCATCCTCGATCTCGTCGGCAACACGCCGATGCTCGAACTGACCCGGCTGGATACCGGGCCATGCCGCCTGTTCCTGAAGCTCGAGCTCATGAATCCCGGCGGTTCGATCAAGGATCGTATCGGAATCTCGATGATCGAGCAGGCGGAGACGCGCGGCGACATCCGGCCGGGCGACACGCTCGTCGAAGCCACGGCCGGCAACACCGGCCTCGGCCTCGCGCTGGTCGCGGCGCAGAAAGGTTATCGCCTCGTGCTCGTGCTGCCGGACAAGATGAGCCAGGAGAAGATCTTCAACCTGCGCGCGATGGGGGCGGAGGTCGTGCTGACGCGCTCCGACGTCGGCAAGGGTCACCCGGAGTACTACCAGGACCTCGGCCGGCGCATCGCGGACGAGCGCGGCGCCTACTTCATCAACCAGTTCGGCAACCCGGACAACCCGCTGGCACACGAGCTGACGACCGGGCCCGAGATCGTGCAGCAGATGGGCGGACAGCTCGATGCGATCGTGCTCGGCGTGGGCTCGAGCGGCACCGTCTCCGGCATCGGCAAGTACCTGCGCGAGCACGCGCCGGACGTGGAGATCGTCCTCGCGGACCCGGAGGGCTCCGTGCTGGCCGACTACATCAACAAGGGCGAGATGGGCCCCAGCGGCAGCTGGCTCGTGGAAGGCATCGGCGAGGACTTCATCCCGGACATCGCCGACTTCGGCCAGGTGAGCAAGGCCTACACGATCAGCGACGCCGAGTCTTTCGCCACTGCGCGCGACCTGCTGCGTACCGAGGGCCTGCTGGCCGGGTCGTCGAGCGGCACCCTGCTTGCCGCGGCGTTGCGCTACTGCCGGGAACAGACCGAAGCAAAGACCGTCGTGACGCTGGCCTGCGACACCGGCAACAAGTACCTGTCCAAGCTGTACAACGACTTCTGGATGGAAGACCAGGGCTTCATCCAGCGCGAGGACCACGGCGACCTGCGCGACCTGATCGGCCGGCCGCACGAGCAACACGCGACGATCACGGTCGGGCCGACCGACATCCTGACGACGGCGCACAATCGCCTGCGCAACGCCGGCTTCTCGCAGCTCCCGGTCATGTACGAAGGACAGATCGTCGGCGTCATCACCGAGGACACGATCCTGCAGTTCGTCTTCGGCCGCCCGGAGCTGATGACCGCCACGGTCGAGGAAGCGATGGAATCCGCGTTCATCCAGCTCGACAAGTCGACCTCGATCAACAACCTGGTGGCAATGCTGCGCGTGCAGCCGTACGCTGCCATCATGGACGGCGACGAGTTCCTCGGGCTGATCACGCGCTCGGACGTACTCAACTACCTGCGCCGACAGATCTGAACCCAGCGAGGCGCCCATGCAGGACAAGACACACCGTTTCGCGACCCGTGCCATCCACGCCGGGCAGCATCCCGACCCGACGACCGGGGCGATCATGCCCCCGATCTACGCGACGTCGACCTATGTGCAGGAGAGTCCCGGTCGGCACAAGGGCTACGAGTACTCGCGCACGCACAATCCGACGCGCCAGGCCTACGAGCGCTGTATCGCCGACCTCGAGGCCGGCACGCACGGGTTCGCGTTCGCGTCGGGCATGGCGGCGACGGCGACGATCCTCGAACTGCTCGACGCCGGCTCGCACGTGCTGGCGATGGACGACCTCTACGGCGGCACGCGCCGCTTGTTCAGCAATGTGCGGGAGCGCAGCGCCGGGCTCGAGTTCAGTTTTGTCGACCTGACCGACCCGGACGTCGTCAAGGCGGGCTTGCGCGACAATACGCGCATGATCTGGGTGGAGACCCCGAGCAACCCGTTGCTGAAGGTGGTCGACATCGAGGCGGTTTGCGAAGTTGCGACCGCGCACGGCGTTCTCGTCGTCACGGACAACACGTTCGCGACGCCGTACCTGCAGCGCCCGCTGGAGCTGGGCGCCGGCATCGTCATGCATTCCGCCACGAAGTTCATCAACGGCCATTCCGACATGGTGGGAGGCGTGGCCGTCACCGGCGACGCGGCGCTCGCCGAGCGGCTCGCCTATCTGTCGAACTCGATCGGCGCCATTGCCGGCCCGTTCGACAGCTTCCTCGCGCTGCGCGGCCTGAAGACGCTCGACGTCCGCATGGAGCGCCACTGCGCGAATGCGACGGCCGTGGCCGAGTGGCTCGAAAACGACGCGCGCGTCGACCGCGTGCTGTACCCGGGCCTGCCGTCGCACCCGCAGCACGAGCTCGCCGTGCGCCAGATGGACGCGTTCGGGGGCATCGTGACCTTCTTCATCAAGGGCGGGCTCGACGAGGCGCGGCGCTTCCTCGAACGCTGCAGGGTCTTTGCACTGGCCGAGAGCCTGGGCGGCGTCGAGAGCCTCGTCGATCACCCGGCGATCATGACGCACGCGTCCGTGCCGGCCGCCGAGCGTGCCGCGCTCGGCATCGACGACACGCTGATTCGCCTGTCCGTGGGCATCGAGGCAGCCGACGACCTCATCGCCGATCTCGACCAGGCTTTGGGTTCATCGTAGTTAGCGCGACAGCGCGGCGAGCTGGTCGGCCTGGTACTCGTTGACGAGGGGCTGGATGACCTCGTCGAGGTCGCCGGCGATGATCTCGTCGAGCTTGTACAGCGTGAGGTTGATGCGGTGGTCGGTGACGCGGCCCTGCGGGAAGTTGTAGGTGCGGATGCGTTCCGAGCGGTCGCCGGATCCGACGAGCAGCTTGCGCTTCTGAGCCTGCTCGGATTCCTGTTCCGCGATCTTCGCGTCGAGCAGGCGGGCCTGCAACAGTGCCATTGCCCGCGCGCGGTTCTTGTGCTGCGAGCGCTCGTCCTGGCATTCGACGACGATGCCGGTGGGCAAGTGTGTGAGCCGGACGGCGGAATCGGTCTTGTTGACGTGCTGGCCGCCGGCGCCGGATGCGCGGTAGGTGTCGACGCGCAGGTCGGCGGGGTTGATGTCGACTTCCTCGACGTCGTCCGGTTCCGGCAGCACGGCGACCGTGCACGCCGACGTGTGAATGCGGCCCTGCGATTCGGTGGCCGGCACGCGCTGCACGCGGTGGGCACCCGACTCGAACTTGAGCCGGGCGTAGATCCCGTTGCCGCTGATGCGGCTGATGACTTCCTTGAAGCCGCCGTGCTCACCTTCGCGTTCGCTCAGGATCTCGACCTGCCAGCCCATCTGCTCCGCGTAGCGCGTGTACATGCGGAACAGGTCGCCCGCGAAGATCGCCGCCTCGTCGCCGCCGGTGCCGGCGCGGACTTCGAGGAACACGTTGGCATCGTCGTAAGGGTCCGGCGGGATCAGGGCTTTCTGCAGTTCGACCAGCAGCGCGTCGCGTTCCGCGTCCAGCGTTTCGAGTTCCTGCTCAGCCATCTCCCGCACCTCGGCGTCGCTGTCATCCGCCATCTCGCGGGCCGCGGCGATGTCGCGCGACAGTGCTTCGTAGCGGCTGAACAGCTTGACCACCGGTTCGACGCGCGCGTACTCCTTCGACAGGTCGCGGAAGCGGGCCTGGTCGGCGATCGTTTCCGGTTCCGATAGCAGGCCCGCGATTTCCTCGAAGCGGTCGCGGACGGTTTCCAGTTTGGTGCGGATGGAGTCTTTCATTGGCAGTGGGGCGGTTCGAGTGGGCGCATCATGGCGCCGGCCGGCGCTCGAGGCTAGTCCTCGCGGACGCCGAACAGGTTTCGCGCCGTGGCGATCGTCTCCTCGTCGCCGGTTTCCCCGGCTTCGCGAAGGCGCACGCTCGGCGTGTGCAGCATCTTCTTCATCAGCGACGCGGTTGCGTATTCCAGGACCTCCTGGAGGTCCGCGCCCTGCGCCAGCCGGCGCCGGGCCTGGGCCAGCACGTCCGAGCGCAGCGCATCCGCCTGGTCACGCAACGCCGTGATGACCGGGGCGACCTGCTTCGAGCGCTCGATCGACAGGTAGCGGGCGATCTCCTCGTCGAGAATGCGATTGGCCTCGAGTGCCGCCGACTCGCGGTTGCTCTGGCCCTCGAGGATGACCTTCTCGAGGTCGTCGACGGTGTAGAGGTAGACGTCGTCGAGGTCCGCCACCGAGGGGTCGATGTCGCGGGGCACGGCGATGTCGACGGCAAAGATCGGGCGACGCTTGCGTTGCCGGATCGCGCTCTGCATGGCCTCGACGCTCACGACCGCGTCCGGGCTGGCCGTCGAACTGATCAGCATGTCCGCCTCCGGCAGCGTGCCCGCCAGTTCCGACAGCGGTACTGCGAAACCGCCGAAATCGTGCGCAAGCCGGCGTGCGCGTTCGACATTGCGGTTCGCGATGAACAGGCGGCCGACGTTTCGCCGGTGCAGGTGCCGCGCCACCAGCTCGATAGTGGTGCCGGCGCCGACCAGCACCGCCGTGTGGCGCTGGAAGCTGGCGTAGAACTGTTGCGCCAGGCTGACCGCCGCGTAGGCCACGGAAACCGGGCTCGCGCCGATCTCGGTGTCCGTCCGGACCTTCTTGGCGACCGAGAAGCTGTGCTGCATGAGGCGGCTGAGCCCGCTGCCGATCGCACCGCTGGCCTCGGCGAGCCGGTAGGCCTCCTTGAGCTGGCCCAGGATCTGCGGTTCGCCCAACACCATCGAATCGAGCCCGCAGGCGACGCGGAAGATGTGGCGTATCGCGTCGTCGTCGCTCTTCATAAACAGGGAATCGGCGAACCCGGCGCCCACGCGTCGGTCTCCGGCCAGCCAGTCGGTCAGCCGGGCATGCCCGTCGTCGTCCGATATGACGTAAAATTCCGTGCGATTGCAGGTGGATAGCAACAGGGCCTCGTCGACCCCGGCCAGTCCCCGGACCGACCCGAGAGCCCTGCCGACATCGTCGCCGGAATAGACGACCTGCTCGCGAATTTCGACAGGTGCCGTGGTATGGTTCAGCCCGAGTATTTTCAGCGGCATAGCTGGTAGCGGCGCGCAACCGGCGGGGTCGCGCGAAAAAACGTTGGCAACGCGTATCATAAGCGAACTGAAGACCCAGTTCCTTGTCTGTATACGCCATGAAGGCAATCATCTCCGTGCGAACGAAGTTCGCGACCGGCAAGGCCTGCGGGAGCCGGCCGGGACACCGGAGCAACTAAGGACACCATGACGCTACGAATCCAATGGCCGCCTGCGGGCCTGCTACTCGCGGTATTGCTGGCGCTGGCGCCGCTTCGGGCGGGGGTCGCCGGCGAGGCGCCCGACGACGATGCGAGCACCCACCTGTACAAGGCGGAGATCGCGCTGCACCGGACGGAGTATCTCGAGGCGGCGCGCGAATACCGCCTTGCCGCCGAGAAGAGCGACAACGTCGAGATCGCGGTCCAGGCAACGCGAATCGCGTCGAGCTACGGCTTCAGCACCGAGGCGCTGAAGTCCGCCGAACGCTGGATCGCGCTCCAGCCCGACAGCGACGAGGCGCTCTTTCACCTGGCGCGCCTGCAACTCCGCACCGGGGACACGCGGGCAGCGACCCGAAGCTTCAGGAAGCTGCTCGAAAAGAAGGAGAACGCGAGTACCGGCGACGAGGCCGACGAACAGGAGGCCGACAACGTCGACCAGCAGATGCTGTCCCTGACCGCGGTCCTCGGCGAGGAGGAGGACGCCGCCGCCGCCTACAAGGTCATGCAGGCGATCGCGAAGCCGTACAAGGATTCGCCGGCCGCGAATTACGCGACCGCGGTCATCGCCGTTCAGGCCGGCGAGATCAAGGACGCAAAGAAGCTGGCCGAACGCGCGCTGGAACTCGAGCCGGGCGAGTGGCTGCGCATGCGGACGAAGCTGCTGTACGGCCGCATCCTGCTGCTGGAGGGCAACGAAGACGAAGCGATCAGCTACGTTGCCGGCATCATCGGCGACGACCCGCAACCCGACCCGGCCGCGCGCATGGAGCTCGCGCTCCTGATGATGTCGGCGGGCCGCGACGACGACGCGCTGAGCCAGGTGAACCAGATCCAGTACGAGACGGGCAACAACCCCGACGCGCTGCGCCTGATGGCGATCATCAATTTCCGGCAGGAAAACCTGGACGCCGCGCGCGACGATTTCGAGGACCTGCTCGCGTCGGGCCAGCACACGATGGACGCCCTGTATTACCTGGCGCGAATCGCCGATTACCACGGCGACGTGGACCGGGCCATCGGCCTGTATTCGAAAGTGACGAGCGGCGGGCACGCGGTAATGTCGCAACGCCGTGCCGCCGCGCTGATCGCGATCGACCGGCAGGCACCGGAAACGGCGATGTCGAAGCTCGAGGAATTCGCGCGCAACCAGCCGATGTACGCCGTGGACATGATCCAGTCCAAGGCCCAGTTGCTCGCCGCCATGGAACGCTACCCGGAAGCACTCGAGTACTACGATCGCGTGCTCGCCTACCGGCCTGATTCCGAGGGCGTCATGCTCGGGCGGGCGGAACTGCTGCTGCGCATGGATCGCGTGGACGATTCGGTGGCGCAGTACCGGGCGGCCGTGAAGCGCTGGCCCGAGAGCGCACTCTCGCTGAACGCGCTCGGCTACACGCTGGCCGATCGCACGGATCGCTACCGCGACGCCGAGAAGTACATCAAGAAGGCCATCAAGCTCGACCCGGACAACCCGGCGATCATCGACAGCCTCGGCTGGGTACTGCACAAGCTCGGCCGAAACGAGGAGGCCCTCGTGGAGCTCGAGCGGGCCTACGCGCTGTTCGACGACCCGGAGGTCGCCGCCCACATCGTGGAAGTGCTGGCCGCGCTCGATCGCGAGGACGAGGCCATGGAGGTGCTCGTCGCCGCGGAAGAGAAGACGCCGAAGAGCAAGCTGCTCGCCGACGTGCGTGAACGCGTCTTCCCGGCCGTCGAGTAGGCGCCTCGGCGCCGCCGTGCTGGCGGCCGCCGTGCTGGCGGCCGGCTGTGTTACGCCACGCACCGCGCAACTCCCCGACATCAGCGACTGGGAACGCCGGCAGGCCGTGCTCGGCCAGGTCGAGGCGTTCGGCTTCAGCGGGCGCATCGGCGTGAAATACGCGGACGACGGATTCAACGGCAAGTTGAGCTGGGACCAGGACGGCGAGACCTACGACGCGCGCCTGTCCGGTCCGCTCGGCGTCGGCACCGTACTGCTCGAGGGGCAGGGTCGCACCGTGGCAATCACCGACAAGGACGGCGTCACCACGGTGCTGCAGGATGTCGAGCCCGAGCTGCAGCGCCGCTATGGCTGGACGATTCCGGTCGACAGCCTCCGCTACTGGGCACTGGGCATCCCCGACCCGCGCCTGCCGGCCGCCACGCAGTTCGCGGAGACCGGCGAGCTCGAGCGTCTCGAGCAACGCGGCTGGGTCGTCGACATCAGCCGGTACCGCGACGCCGGCGGCGGCCAGATGATGCCGGCGCGCCTGTCGGCCGCCGGGCCGGGTACCACGGTTCGCCTGGTCATCGATCGCTGGGCGTTTCCCGGTGGTGCCGCACCCTGAGCCGGACGCGTCGTTGACACCCCCGGGAGGGGCAATCACAATGCGCCCCTCACGCGTGCGCGGGAACGCCTGCGTTACCGGCAGCAGGTGAACCCACATTCAACAGGCTGCTAGACTCCGGACAAATTGGGGCGTAGCCAAGCGGTAAGGCAACGGGTTTTGATCCCGTGATTCGCAGGTTCGAATCCTGCCGCCCCAGCCATCCCGACTGACAGGGGGACACGTGGATCTCGCAACGATGGCTGTGTTTACCGGGAACGCCCACCCGGAACTCGCCCACGATATCGCTCGCTGCCTGCACGTGCCGCTGGCGCGAGCCCACGTCGGCCGATTCTCGGACGGCGAGATCAACGTCGAAATCCTGGAGAACATCCGTGGCCGCGAGACGTTCATCGTCCAGCCGACCTGTCCGCCCACGTCCGAGAACCTGATGGAGCTGCTGGTGATGGCAGATGCCGCCCGTCGCGCGTCGGCGGCGCGGATCACGGCCGTGATCCCGTACTTCGGCTATGCCCGCCAGGACCGCCGACCGCGGGCGGCGCGCGTGCCGATCACGGCCAAGCTGGTCGCGAAGCTGATCGGCGCGGCGGGCGTCGACCGGGTACTGACCGTCGACCTGCACGCCGACCAGATCCAGGGTTTCTTCGACATCGCCGTCGACAACGTCTACGCGTCCCCGCTGCTGCTGGGCGACGTCTGGAAGCAGAAGTACGACGACATGGTCGTCGTGTCGCCGGACGTCGGCGGCGTCGTTCGCGCCCGCGCACTCGCCAAGCGCCTCGACGACGCAGACCTGGTGATCATCGACAAGCGCCGCGACCGCGCGAACCAGTCCGAAGTGATGAACATCATCGGCAAGGTCGAGGGCAAGAACTGCATCATGATCGACGACATGGTCGATACCGCCGGCACGCTGTGCCACGCGGCCGCGGCGCTCAAGGCCCGCGGCGCCGCGACGGTGTCCGCCTACATCACGCACGCCGTCCTCTCCGGCCCGGCCGTCGGCCGCATCTCGGAATCGCAGCTCGACGAGATCGTGGTCACGGACACGATCCCGCTCAAGGAAGACGCGCGCAACTGCACCAAGATCCGCCAGCTCTCGGCCGCCAACCTGCTGGCCGAAACGATGCGCCGCATTTCCGACGAGGAATCCGTCTCCTCGCTGTACGTCGACTGAGGGCCGGCGCGCCTCTGGTGCCGCCCGCCGCTATCGGTTAGACTTCGCGCCCCTGCGCGGGCTGGTCGCGGCCCGGCGGGGTGCCGGAAATCGGCATTTCTTTCACTAAATCAATCAGTTAACGGAGTTCAGTCATGGCTGAAGAATTCGACCTGATTGCGGAATACCGGGAAGACCAGGGGAAAGGTGCGAGCCGCCGCCTGCGTCACGAAGGCAAGGTTCCCGCAATCATCTACGGCGGCGGCCGTCCCCCGCGGGCGCTCGCGTTCGACCACAACAAGGTGCTGAAGCAGAGCGAGAGCGAGTCGTTCTACTCTAGCGTCCTCACCGTCAAGGTCGGCGACAAGAGCCAGGCCGCGATCGTCAAGGACATGCAGCGCCACCCGGCGAGGCGCCAGATCCTGCACATCGACCTGCAACGCGTCGTCGAGGACCAGGAAATCCGCATGAACGTGCCGCTTCACTTCAAGGGCGAGGAAGTCGCCCCGGGCGTGAAGCAGGGCGGCTCGGTGTCGCACCTGATGACCGACGTCGAAGTGGTCTGCCTGCCGCGCTACCTGCCGGAGTTCCTCGAAGTGGACATTTCGGAGCTCGGCCTGGACAGCATGCTGCACCTCTCGGACATCAAGCTGCCGGAAGGTGTCGAGCTGCCGGAGCTGGCGCAGGGTCCTGAGCACGATCACGCGATCGTCTCGATCCACGTCATCAAGGCGGCAGCTGTCGAGGAAGAGACGACGGAAGCTCCGGAAGCGGGCGACGTGCCGGCTACGGCGCAGTCCGACGATGAGGACAAGTCGGAAGACTGAGTTCCCTCGCGGCAATGCTCGCGAAAAGACCGCCTCCGGGCGGTCTTTTTCTTTAACATGCACAACCTATGTCGGCCCCCGTTACCCTCATTGCTGGCCTCGGCAACCCCGGCGGCGAATACGAACGGACCCTGCACAACGCCGGGTTCTGGTTCGTGGACGAGCTCGCCCGGAAATTCGGCGGCAGCCTGTCGTACCAGAAAAAGTTCGATGCGGACGTGGGCAAGGCGCGCATTGCGGGGAACGAGGTCTGGCTGATGAAGCCGCAGGCGTTCATGAACCTGTCGGGCCGGCCGATTCGCGGCGTGCTCGACTACTATCGGCTCGACGCGAAGCAGCTGCTCGTCGCACACGACGAGATCGACCTTCCGCCCGGGACCGTGCGCCTGAAGAAGGGCGGTGGCCATGGCGGGCACAACGGCCTGCGCGACATCATCCGCCACTGCGGCGCGGACTTTCTGCGGTTGCGCATCGGCGTGGGGCACCCGGGGTCGAAGGAACAGGTGACCGGTCACGTGCTCCGGCGCGGCAGCGCCGACGTGGAGCGGGCGGTCGAGGACAACATCGATGCCGCGGTCGCGGTCCTGCCGGCGCTGATGGATGACGGGCTCGAGGCCGCGATGAAGGCCCTGCACACGAAGAAGAAGGACTGATGGCCATTACCTGTGGAATCGTCGGACTGCCGAACGTCGGCAAGTCGACGCTGTTCAATGCACTGACCGCGGCGGAGATCGCCGCCGAGAACTACCCGTTCTGCACGATCGAGCCGAACGTCGGCGTCGTGCCGGTGCCGGACCCGCGCCTCGACGTGCTGGCCGGCATCGTGAAGCCGCAGCGCGTCCTCCCGACGACAATGGAGTTCGTCGACATCGCCGGGCTCGTGGCCGGCGCGTCCAAGGGTGAGGGCCTCGGCAACCAGTTCCTCGCGAACATCCGAGAGACGAAGGCCATTGCGCACGTCGTGCGCTGCTTCGAGAACGACGACGTCACGCACGTGGCGGGGCGCATCAATCCGCTCGACGACATCGAGACCATCAACACCGAGTTGGCGCTGGCGGACCTCGAGTCGGTCGAGAAGCAGTTCGCAAAAGCCGAACGCACGGCGAAGACCGGCCAGAAGGACGCGATTGCCGTGCGCGACACGCTGGCACGCGTGAAGGCCCATCTCGACGCCGGCCTGCCGGTGCGTTCGCTCGAACTCGACGAGAAGGCCAAACCCCTCGTGCGCGACCTGCACCTGATCACGGCGAAACCGGTCATGTACGTCGCGAACGTGGACGAGGGCGGCTTCGAGAATAACCCGCACCTCGACGCGGTGCGCGACTACGCGGCCAAGGAAGGCGCGCAGGTCGTGGCAATCTGTGCCGCCATCGAGGCGGAGATCGCGCTGCTCGACGAGGCGGACAAGGCGGACTTCCTCACGGACCTGGGCTTCGACGAGCCGGGCCTGAACCGCGTGATCCGCTCCGGCTACGCGTTGCTCGGCCTGCAGACGTTCTTCACGGCGGGTGTGAAAGAGGTGCGTGCCTGGACGACGAAGAAGGGCGCCACGGCCCCGCAGGCCGCCGGCGAGATTCATACGGATTTCGAGAAGGGCTTCATCCGGGCGGAAGTTATCGCCTACGATGACTTCGTGGCGGGCAACGGCGAACAGGGCGCAAAGGAAGCCGGGCGGCTGCGACTGGAAGGCAAGGAGTACATCGTCGCCGAGGGCGACGTCATGCACTTCCGCTTCAACGTCTGACTATTTTCTGACCCGAGGCGGCGGCAACGACCAGTTGAAGGTCATCGCCAGGCCGCGGAACGCGAAGCCCACGAGCGTCGCGATGACCAGCGCGGGGTTGCGGTCTAGCCCGGCGAGGTCGGCCAACACGTAGGCGAGGCCGGTGGCGAAGGCCGCCGTTGCGTAGATCTCGCGGGTGAGGACGAGCGGGATTTCGCCGCACATGATGTCGCGGACGATGCCGCCGGTGACGGCGGTGGCGACGCCGAGCATGATCGCGACGAGCGCCCCGGTGCCGTACTGCAGGCAGATCTCGGTGCCCATGGCGGCGAACAGCGCCATGCCGAGCGCGTCGGTCCAGAGGAGCAGTCGCTGCCGGGCGCCCGGGCGGTACACGCCGAAGAATACGGCCACGGCCGCAACCAGGGCCACGGTGACGTAGCGCGTGTCGTCCACCCAGAAGACCGGGTGCCGGTCGAGTATCAGGTCGCGCAGGGTGCCGCCGCCGACGGCCGGCATCAGCGCGAGGACGAGGAAGCCGAAGATGTCCATGCCCTTGCGGGACGCCGCCATGGCGCCGCTGACGGCGAAGGCCGCGGTACCGAGCATTTCGAGCAGGAACTGGAAGGACAAGGGGCCGACCCCGAGACTGGAGGATGTGGCCCGTATTATAGGTGTCGCGGAGGAGTCCGCCGTGCCTTGACAGGGCCCGGTCCGGTCAGGACAATTTGCGGCCCTCGCGGGCCCGGCCCGTGCCGGATCGGCCCTGCGACAGGGTAGAATCGGCGAATGACAGAATCTGGTGATGTAGCTCAGTTGGTCAGAGCGACGGACTCATAACCCGTAGGTCGGTGGTTCAATTCCACCCATCACCACCACTTTTCGCATGTAGGGTCCCCAACGGGGCCCTTTTTCGTTTGGTGGTGATGGTTTGAGAAGAGGGCCACTGGTTCACAAAACGCGCAAGCGCTTTGGACGCCCGCTTGCCGGGCGCCGCGAAGCGGTGAGAATCGACCCGAGCCGATTCAAATCCATTCCACCCGTCACCAGCGCATAACCCACCGACCTGGCGGCGATCCCGCGGCCTTTTGAGCCGACGCGGGCACGGCGGGTGGCGCGTGCCGGGGTCGGCTTGCCTTACCAAGTATATGACCAATTTATGGGTAACGGTATCTACGAATGGTTGCACGTTAGCCCCTGAATTGGTAAAACATCCTTGCCGTACACATTAGGGGGGAAGCCAGATGTGCGCGACAAGTCATCGGTGTAATCCGATAGAAAGTCGCAACAGCGAGACGTCGTACGCTGCGCTCCGGCAGCGCTACTCGACCAGATCCTTGATCCAGCAAAGCCCGGCGAATCCGGGATCCGTGCACGTACGGGTCTCGCGATGCTTGCTGGCAGGTCGGGGCGCGGCAACGCATCCATCCAGCTTCTGTTTGCACCCCTCTTAAGGAAGGCCGTCCGGTGGGCCGGGTCGATGGGCCGCACCCTTGAATAAACAAGAGCCACGACGAGCGAGCTGGCTGATCAGAAGAAGAACGTTGAATTAAACGTGGGAGTTCAGGGATATGAAATCTAGGACCTTTGTATATGGTGTGCTGCTTGCCGCGCTCGCGGGCTGCAGCAGTGACAGAGACGATATCCCCCTGGTGCAGGGCTCCAATGGCGTCGCGAGTATCAGCGGCGACGCCGTCGTCGGCGGCACCCTGTCGGCCTCGGTCTCGGACAGCGATGGCATCCAGACCGGTAGCGAAAGCTACCAGTGGATGTCGGACGGCGAACAGATTCCCGGGGCGACGTCCTCTTCCTACACGCTGACCTCTGACGAGGGCGGCGAAGGCGTCTCGGTGGTTGTTCGCTACATGGATAACGCCGGGCTTCGCGAAACCGTCGAATCGGCACCCGTCGATGTGCAGGCCGCGTTCAACCTCGGCGCGCATTTCGTGCATGGGCTGGTGGACGGCGCCGTTTGCGACATCTACGCCGTTGACGCCAGCGGGGTCCCGGCAGGCGATTCCCTGGCTTCAGGAACAACTGGCGGCGGGCAGGTGGACTTCGGTGAGCTGGTACCCGTCGACGGCACCGCACTGATCTCCTGTCTTGGCGGAACCTATGTCGATGAGTCGACGGGTCTCGTGCTCGATGCGCCCCTTACACGAGCGGTCGTCTTCGTCGAGGGTGACGCCGTTTTCACCGTCTCGCCATTGACCGAGATTGCGACGCAACTGGCAGAAGCGACCGGCGATCTGAACACGGCCATTGCCACGTACAACGCCTTTGTCGGCATCAACTTCGGGATATCCGACGGCGTATCCAGCGACATCACCACCATCGTACCGACCGATCTTGCAACGACTGCCGCGGCCAACGACGAGGCCGGGCGCTATGCGACTGCGCTGGCCCTGATCTCCCAGGTGGATGCCGACGATGCAAACGCATCGGCGGCGGACATCGTCAATGACTTGAGCGCCGATCTGGCTGATGGCACGTTCTCCCAGCCCACGGTGGATGCCTTCAACGCGGCGGTCACCGGTCTCGGTACCTCCGCGGTAGCCGGCAACCTGGACAGCGACGCCCTGGTTGCCGTGCAGGACGCGATCAACAACGAGCCGGAACCCGCGGAGTTCGAGGGCCTGGAAGCGACGATTCCGTTTGACCAGGTCGAGCCTCTTACCGGAATTGTCGTGGTTACCGACGTGAACTTCGGCGAAGACCGAATCGTTCCGCAAACGGATGTCCAAACGATGTTTGGAACATCCTTCAGCATCGAAGAGAGCGGCGCGTGGACGTATACTCTCGACACCGCGAATGCGACCGTGGCCGACCTGGAGGTCGGCGAGTCCATTTACGATTCAATTCCGATTGCCTCGGTCGACGGCACACCGGCAAATCTGGTCATTCGAATTACGGCGCTCACACAAGTCGCCGAGATCAGGAACACGATCAATGGTGATACGGGTGAATTGCGATTCAACCTGGATCCTCACCAGTTGCAAGGCAAAGTCTCGTTCTCGTTCCTGAAGACCGAGGCCCTTGCGGACGATGGCAACGAAAAAGACGCGTACGTGACGCTATACGGCTCTTCCGGCAGCAACTCGGAATCCCTGGTCGACCTGCGCATACAGGGAGAAGCGACCGAGACTGATGGCAGCATCCGGGCGCCGAGGTTCCTGGTTCGCAACACCGACAGCCCGGCCTACCCGGGCGATGAAATCACCGCGCCGCTCACGCTCAATGTCTGGTACGACGTTGAGATCATGTGGGACATGTCACAGGCCAACCAGGTCACGATCGTCATCAACGGCGAAGTCCTGGGTGGCGGGCCGTTCTCGACGCCCGCCGTCGTGGACCCCGACTTCACCACGCTCGACGAGTGGTTTGGGGAGGGCGTTGAAGCCATCCAGTGGCGTTTCGGTGACAACGGAACGACGATTCCGTTCGGCTCCTACTATGTCGACAACGTCGTTCTCTACTCAGACACTGCCGGCACCACCCCGGTTTTCGAGGACGATTTCGAGGGCTACACCGTCGGCGATACGTTCGGCAACACGTCGCCATACCAGGTCTCCATCGATGCGACCGTGTCCGTTTACGATGCCGGTGTCTCCACGGAGAACACGCCTGCGGCGTTCTTTGACCTGGTGGGTGCGATCAACAGTGACAGCGCGGAGCTCCTGACGGGTTCGGTTACCGTCCTCGATCCGGATCCTGGCGAGGACATGCTCGTTGCGCAGATGCCGACGGCAACCGAGTACGGAACATTTTCGATCGCGGCGTCCGGTGACTGGGACTACCTTCTCGATACAGCGAACCCGGTTATCGCGGCAATGGTCCAGGGCGACCGGGTGACGGACACGATCCAGATCACGTCGGTCGACGGGACCACGGCTGATCTCGTCATTACCATCAATGGCGTCGGTGGCGACGCTCCGGGTGGCGACACGAACGTTGCCGTCATCGTGGATACCGATCCCGGTGACACGGGCGAGCTACGCTATGCGCTGGACGCGGACGGCCCGCTTGCGGCCGGGCGAGTCGAACTGAAGATCAAGCGACTCGACGACGACCTGGGTGATGGCGATGCGTTCATCACGTTGTACAACGAGAACACGAACAACGACGGCGCCATTCTCGATTTGCGCATCCGGGATGACAGCTTTGAAGTGAGAAGCCCCGCCGGTATCGATACGTCGACGCTTCCGCACACACTGGATGCGTTCATGGATGTGCGTATTACCTGGGAGTATCCGGGCGGGTCCACGTCGGTGAATCCGGAGGTGGCCATCTCGGTGGATGGCGTCAGCCTTCCGCCGTTCACGCCGGACAACAGCTCAATTGGCGGTGTCACCCACGTTTCTATTCGCTTCGGTGACAATGGCGGTGTGCGCGAGGATACCGGGAAGGTCAGTGTCGACGACCTGGCGATCTACTCGGACACGGCAGGATTCAACCTGGTCTTCTTCGACGACTTCGAGTCGTACCTCGAGGGTGATTCGCTCGACTCGGACAACGCGGCCTCGCCGTATCACTCGAATACGTCGGAAGCGACAGTGGAAACCGTGCCAGGTCCGGGAGGTCCCGGCACACCGGGCAATAAGCTTGCCGAGATCATCGACACCGATCCCGCTGATACCGGCGAGCTGCGGTATGCGCTGGACGCCGACGGCCCGCTGGCGGCAGGTCGCCTGGAGGTCGCGGTGAAACGACTGGATGATGACCTGGGAGACGGTGATGCCTTCATCACCTTGTACAACGAAAACACCAACAACGACGGTGCCATTCTCGATTTCCGTATCCGGGACAATAACTTCGAGGTGAGAAGCCCCGGCGGTATCGATACGTCGTCGCTTCCGCATGCGCTGGATACCTTTATGGATGTCCTGGTCACCTGGGAGTACCCGGGCGGCGACACGACGTTGCTTCCGGAGGTCACGATCTCGGTGGGCGGTGTCAGCCTGGCGTCGTTTACGCCGGACAACAGCTCGTTCGGCGGCGTAACGCACGTTTCATTCCGGTTCGGTGACAACGGCGGTGTGCGTGCGGCAACAGGCATCTTCAGTGTCGACGATCTGGCCATCTACTCGGACAAGAATGGCCTGTCCCGAGTGTTCTCCGATGATTTCGAGTCGTACCTGGAGGGCGACTCGCTCGACACCGACAACGCGGCTTCGCCCTATCACTCGAACACATCCGAGGCGACGGTCGGGGCCGAAGAAGGTGCGACCGGCGGCCCGGGAACGCCGGGCAACAAGGTTGCCGAGATCATCGACACCGATCCGGGCGATACAGGTGAGTTGAGGTACGCGCTGGATGCGGCAGGTCCGCTTGCCGCAGGGCGTCTGGAGGTGGCGGTCAAGAGACTGGACGACAGCCTTGGCGATGGTGATGCTTTCGTCACGTTGTTCAACGAGAACACGAACAACGACGGCGCCATTCTCGATCTCCGTATCCGGGATGACAATTTCGAGGTGCGGAGCCCTGCCGGAGTTGATACGTCAACGCTGCCGCACACGCTGGATACGTTCATGAACGTGCTGGTGACCTGGGAGTACCCGGGCGGCGATACGGCTCAGCTTCCGACGGTTACGCTTTCGGTGAACGGCGTCAGTCTTGCTCCGTTTACGCCCGACAACAGCGCCGTCGGTGGCGTGACGCACGTCTCGTTCCGGTTCGGCGACAACGGCGGCGTACGTGAGGCCACCGGCATTTTCAGCGTCGACGAGCTAGCCATTTACTCCGACACGGCAGGCACGGCGCAAGTATTCGCCGATGATTTCGAGTCCTACCTGGATGGCGACTCGCTCGACACGGACAACGCGGCTTCGCCGTATCACTCGAATACATCCGAGGCAACGGTGGGAGTGGAGGAATAACATGCAACTCGAAGACACACTCAAAGCGTTACTAGCCGCATGCCTGACGGTGTTCGTAGGCTCGGCCGCTCTGGCCCAGGAGGCTGATCAAGCCGAACTAGCCGAAGGCGCTACGGATGAAATCGAAGAAATCGTCGTAACCGGCGCCAGGGCGACGGTGCAGAGCTCGATCGATATCAAGCGTAACTCTACGCAGATCGTCGACGGACTGTCGGCGGACGAGATCGGCGATATTCCCGCACTGTCGATTGGCGATGCGCTCGAGACGATCACCGGCGCAACCGCGCACCAGGAGAACGGAGGGGCAACCGAGCTTTCGGTCCGGGGCCTTGGGCCGTTCCTGGGGACGACGGTGATCAATGGCCGGGAGGCGACCAACGGTAGTGGCGACCGCTCGGTCAACTTCAGTATTTTCCCGTCCGAGATGTTCAACAAGATCGCGATCCATAAGACGCAATCTGCGGAGTACATCGAGGGTGCCGTCAGTGGCCAGGTGCACCTGGACACCAAGGAACCGCTGGTCTACGGAAAACGTCTGCTGCAGGCTGACATCAAGCTGGCGCACAGCCCGTACGAGTCGGACATGGAGAATGGCGAGGATTTCGGGTCCCGTGCGACGTTCTCCTACATCGATCAGTTCGACTTCGACAGCGGTGCCCGGCTAGGTGTTTCACTGGGTGTCCAGGTCAGGGATGAGTCAAACCCGGAGCAGGAGTACCAGACCACGTCGGGTGCGGGCCGCCTGGAGGCATGCGAGCTGACCTCGTTCAGTTCAAACGCGTTGCCGACGGACACGGATGGTCGATGCCATGACGGTGCCGGCAGCGTGGCCAACGACGCAATTCAGGGGTTGATCGACTCGAACCCGAATTACGACTCGGTTGACGATATTCCCTTCGCCTATATTCCACGGGATCATCGGTATCGCCAGAACACGACGGAAGACGAGCGGGAGGCCGTCTTTGGAAGCATCCAGCTTCAACCGAATGACCGCCTGGACGTCACCCTCGACTTCCAGTATTCCGAGCGTGATCAACGGGAGATGCGCAAGGACTTCTTGTTCGGGTCGACGCAGGAAGACATCTCGGCGCTGACGTCGAATCCGGCAACCGGTATCGTCAGGTCCTCGGTATCCGAGACGTACTTTCTTTCGTACACGACCGACTTCCGGCGGCTGGAAGAGTACACCGGATACGGCATCAATCTCGACTATGCCATTGCCGATAATCTCGACCTGAGCTTTGACTACTCGTCGTCCGACACCAGCCGAATCGAGACGGACATCGAGCTCGGGTTGGGGGCGACCCACGACAACCTGGTCGGCGGGAACAGCGACGACTTCACGGTCCGACTGGACGTCAACCACGACGTGTCCGGCGCCGCGATCGCCACTATCCTCGACGACGGCGGCAACGGTTTCGAGGTGACGGATCCGAGCTACTTCAACGCGAGGAACCGTGGCCGAATCCGGGCCCGCGAAATCACTCGTGACAATACGCTGGACGCATTCCGCGCGGACCTGGCCTGGACCCGCGATTCGGGGGCCATACACACCGTCAAGGCGGGCATCCGTGCTTCCCGCCTCGAATACCTGTCGCTGGGAGGGTTGAGAGACGCTCCCGGCGAGAGCCTGTTTGAGGACGAGGACCTGGTGACCCCCGACGGCGTCGCGGATAATGACGTGACCGATGCAATCCTGGCCAACGTGCTGGCTTGTGCTGACCAGAGCTTTCCGGAATCGGACTTCCTGTCGAACGTCAGGAATGACGAGCTGATCACGAACGCCAGCAGCGGTACGTCGGTCAGCCGGTATGCGACGTTCAATTTCGAATGCGCTGCGAACGCCTGGCTGGTCAACTACGGTGGTTTGTCCGGCATCCGGTTCCAGGACGGAATCAATTCGGGCACAAACGATGTAACAGAGGAGACGCTGGCATTCTACGTTCAGGCAGATTTCGATACGCAGCTGGCCGGCCTTCCGGTAAGAGGTAATTTCGGCGTTCGCGTCGTCGACACCGACATCACCTCCGTGGGGTATCGGGGACCGATCACGGTCGAAGAGTACAACGAAGGCTTTGTCGTCTCGGAAGGTGATCCCGGCGTCGACGGCTACGAAACCGACACGCAGAAGAGCGACTACCAGGAGGTTCTGCCCAGCCTGACGGTGATCGTCGACCTGGACGACGACCTGATCCTGCGGAGCGGCATCTTCAGGGGTATGTCCCGGCCGGATCCGCACGCCTACGGCAATGGCCGCGCTATCCAGGAGAACGACATCGGGAGCGCATACTCGACGCTGGCGGAAGCGATCAACGGGATCACCGCGACGGGCAACCCTTACCTGGAACCCATCATGTCGACCAACGTGGATCTCGGCCTCGAGTGGTACCCGAACGCCGACACCATGATCGCCGGACTGGTCTACTGGAAGGATTTCAATGGCGGCTACGAGACCGTTGCTCAGCTCGAGACGTTCGATCTCGATGGGAACGACGTCCAGGGCTGGGTCGAAACGACGCAGATCAGCGATGAGACGAGCACGATCACCGGCATCGAGATCACGCTGACACACGCGTTCGACTACCTGCCCGGATTCCTGAGCGGGTTCGGCGGGAAGTTGAGCTACAACTATGCGGACTCGGACTTCGAATTCGAAGACCAGTTTGGCGGTGACGGCTTACAGATCGCGATCGACCAGGAGACGGGGGAGGCGACCGAGACCGCGTTGATCGGAATTCTTCCGCCCGCCAACCTCTTCGGCCTGTCCGAGCACGTGAGCTCGACGCAGCTGTACTGGACGAACAGCAAGTGGAACATCCAGGCGATCTACAATACGAGATCCGGCTACATGCAGCAGTTTGCGCGGGATGAGTCGGGCCGGATTCGTTACACCAACACCACTCAAAGGCTGGACATGAGGGTGAACTACAAGTTGACGGACAACATCCAGTTGAACCTGGAAGCGAAGAACATCACGGACGAGCCGCGCATCGACTATCGTGCCATCGACGGCAACACGTACCAGGCGCTGACATACGGGCCTCGCGTGTTCTTCGGCGTGAAAGGAAAGTTCTAGATGCCGGGTAGCGGAAGCGGTCGGCCGGGAAGGCGGCATTCGGGCGAGGGGCAGGGCGCCGGGCGGCGACTGCGGCCCGGTGGTTACGATTCAAAGGAGTGATCCATGCGATTCTTGACGGCGAGCCTGTTACTGGCGCTGCTACTTTCATCGGCGACGCACGCGGAGAATCCGGCTGACAGGTTCGACCTGCGATTCTGGAAGCTTACGCTTCCCCTCGACGAGAACAACGACGGAAAAGTCGACGAGATCAAGGTCGGTTCACTCCAGGACTACTCGCATCCGTATTTCTTCTACCTGGACCAGGACGGATCCCTGGTATTCGCGGCCCCGAACAAGGCGATGACGACGGCCGGTTCCACCAACACCCGGAGCGAGCTGCGCCAGATGCTGCGCGGCCGGAACGCGAGCATTGGTACCCATGATCCCCGGAACAACTTCGCGCTGGAAGCGCATCCCGGATCCCGGTCATTCGCCGACGTGGGCGGGCAGTTGGAGGCCACGCTGAGGGTCCTGCACGTGGCCCGCAACGCCAGGCACGCGAACAAGAAGCCGGCGTACTCGGTGGTAGTCGGACAGATTCATGCGGACAAGGACCAGGGCGTCATCAACAAGGGCGAGGGCTTCGGTTGGGGTAACGAGCCCATCAAGATCTATTACAAGAAGTGGCCGGACCATGAGACCGGATCGGTGTTCTGGACGTACGAGAGAAACCTGGCAAGGGACAATCCGGACAGGACGGACATTGCCTACCCTGTCTGGGGCAATACCTGGGAGAACCCCGACGACCCGGGCGACGAGGGCATAGCGCTCGGTCAGCTGTTCAACTACAACATCAACGTGCACGGCAACATCATGTACCTCACGTTCAGGACGAGCGACCCATCGAAGACGGTACAGTACCAGGTCGACCTTTCGAACAATGTCGATCCCTACGGAAATGTCGACGAGAAAGACAACCCGAAGGGCTACTCGGGCGACGCGATGTACTTCAAGGCCGGCGCCTACAACCAGTGCAGCGCGAAGGACGACGATGGAATGTGGTACGCCGCCTGTGCAGGGACCGGTGACTGGGCAACGGACAAGGCGAACGGCGACTATGTTGCAGTCGCGTTTCGCCGCATTCAGTTGACCCGTTCTGTCGATCCTTCGAAACAGCGCACGGGAAACCGGTGACCGTCGCCAGCCCTTGGCAAGACACCGCACTTGCTGTTTGAACAGGCCTCTTGTCAAGATGCGCTATCGTGCCGGTCTGGCCGCAAGCTTGCTTGCGGTCGTAAGTTGCGGAGGCGGCGGCTCGTCTGGAACGACGGGCGACAACGCGCCGGCTCCACCGTCCCCGCCAGCCCCACCCCCCGCGAATACGTCGTGCGACGGCAATCACCTCATTAATATTCCTGCGGCCACGGACGACGGGCTTAGCGCTGCGGGCAACGGGCCGGCGCTGGCGATTGACGACGACCTGGGTCCGGACTCGCGCTGGGAAACGTCCGGGGATGCCGTGTCAATCACCTTTGACCTGGGTGTGCGATACCTGGTCAGGGAAGTCGGCATCGCATGGTTCGAGGGCGATCAGCGCGCCGCCGCTTTCAGCATTCTGGCTTCCGAGGACGGCGTGAATTTCGAGACACTGCTGGTCGACCAGCAATCGTCCGGTTTGACCCGGGGGATCGAGCGCTATGACACGCCTGATACGCCAGCGCGGTATGTGCGCGTGGAAAACTATGGCAACTCGCTGAACCCGGAGAACGCGATCGTCGAAGGCACTGCGTTCGGTTGTACGCTGGACACGCCAACGGCCGCGTTCGAGAACGGCAATGCAGAGCCATCGGATTTTGCACTCGACCCTGCCGCGGCGCCGGGGACGAACTTCGAACTGCTGAGCTGGAAGCTGAACACGCCGGCGGACCTGGACGGCAACGGGCTTTCCGACGAAGCCGGCGAGACGGTCCTGGACGGCGGGTTCACGGACGCGTTCTTCTATACAGGCGTCGATGGCGGTATGGTTTTCCGGTCCACCATTGGTGGCGCGAAGACCTCTGCCAATACCAGCTACACGCGTTCCGAACTGCGCCAGATGCTGCGTCGCGGGGATACCGGCATCAGCACGCGCGGGGTCAACCAGAACAACTGGATACTGGGGTACCAGCCGGACCCGGGCCTGCCCGTCGGCGGGCGCAACGGTGTCTTGCGCGCCACGCTGGCGGTGAACCACGTCACCGAGACGGGCAGTCGCAACCAGGTCGGCCGGGTGATCATCGGGCAGATCCACGCGCAGGACGACGAACCGGCGCGGCTGTACTACCGCAAGTACCCGGAGAATGAGCGCGGCTTCGTGTACCTGGCCCACGAGATCCGTGGCTCGGATGACCTCTTTTTCCCGGTATTGGGGCCCGCCAACAGCGATCCGGAATCTTCGCCCACCGACGACAGCAACCCGGACAACGGCATCGCATTGAACGAAATGTTCTCCTACGAGATCACGCAGCAGGATGCCCGGATCGATGTCATCCTGAGGCGCGGCGACAGTAGCGGTCCTATCATCGGACATCACTTTGTCGACATGCGGCAGCAGAACAGTGGCTATGACGTCCCGGAGGAGTGGATGTATTTCAAGGCCGGCGCCTATTCGCAGAACAACACCGGCGATGCGGCGGATTTCGACCAGGTGACGTTCTACGACCTCGAAGCCAGTCACGGACAATAGGCAGGGAAACACTTGCAGATGCGGAACTCGACGAACACGAATCAGGCACCCGGCGAGCCGGGTGCGTCACACCCGGTGAATGGCAAAGCGATATCGGACTGCCTTCTCGACGCGCGCATCCGCGGTAGACGATTGCCGCAGTTCCCGGGATCGCTGCCCGAGGACCTCGAACAGGCCTACGCAATCCAGATGATGTCCATCGGGCGATGGCCCGAAGACGTCGCCGGCTGGAAAGTGGCACGATTGCCCGCCGGCGATCGCGAACGATTCGGGACGGAAAGGCTGGCCGGGCCGGTGTTCGGGTCGACGATCAGTACCGTGGCTTCGGGCGCGGAAACGGTGGCCCATGTTTTCGGCGACGGTTTTGCCGCCGTCGAAGCCGAGTTCGTTTTCGAGCTCGGCAGGACGGTGGCGCCGGGCACAATGGACCGCACGGATGATGATCTTGTCCGCCTGGTATCCAGGGCCTTCTGTGGCGCCGAGATAGCGAGCAGCCCGGTGCCGCGCATCCTGGATCTCGGCGCCGTTGCCATCATCGCCGACTTCGGCCTGAACGCCGGCGTGATCGTCGGCCCGGAAATTGCCGGGTTTCGGGGCTTACCGGTGGGCTCACTGGTCACGCGCGTGTCCGTCGACGGCCAGGAAGTGGGTTCTGCCAGCCCGGGCCCGATTACCGGCGACCCGGTGCAGGCATTGCGGTTCCTCCTCGACCACTGCGGGCGCCACGGCATCGAGCTGGCGAGAGGAACCCTGGTCTCCACCGGGCTGCTCACCGGGGTTCACCCGGTCGACGTCGGCGCCACGGCCCGCGTCGATTTCGGGGCGCTGGGCTGGTTCGACGTCCGGTTCGAGTCAATCAGTCGAAAATGACGTTTTCGAGTTCGTAGTCGCTCTTGTTCGCGCGAATGGGGCCGGTGTCCCGCATGACGACGTCGGCAATGCGCGTGATAGGCTCGCCGTTCGTCAGAAACAGTTCCAGTGGCGCGCTGCTGGTCCAGTTCGAGTCGGCAATTTCCAGCCGTTGTACGCCGTGGAATTTGAGGGACGCGCCGGTCCGGTTGCGCGAGCCGTTCCCCACGTTGGAAAACTCATTGCCCATGATCGATACGATCGGGCCGAACGTGCTCTCGTCCGTGCCGCCGCGATAGACGCTGGCGACGGCACCCTGGATGTCCGAGAACGTGCTGCCACGGATGACAAGGTTCTCGACGTTGTAGATGCCGAGATCGTCGGTTTCCTTGTCCAGCGCGAGCACCGAGCCGGTGATGTTCGTCATCTCGGTGTCGACGATCTCGATCGAATCCGCGAACGTACTCTGGAATACCTTGAGGAAATCAAAGCTGTGGTTCACGTCCAGGTCCATTACCCTGCAGTTGCGTACCGCCAGGGAGTAGTTGCGGTTCATTGAGTACCGGCTGGTGCTGATGACGTTATTGCCGGCGATGTCCGGCGACTCTGCCCCGTCGATCCGGAGGTTTTCGAGCTCCAGCGAGCCGCCATTCTCGATGATGAAGAAGGTCGACTTCTCGGAACGAACGAGCGCTCTATCGCCGTCTTCCGCGATGATCGAGACCGGGTGTCGCGCGTAGGCATACTTCGTGAGCAGGTACTCGCCGCCGTTCTCCAGCACCAGCGTGTCGCCGGGAGCGCTGGCATCCAACGCCGCCAGCAGGCTATCGACGCCCGGCGCGACGTCAATGCGATGGCCGCTGCGAAACGCCACCTTCCCATCGGGTTTCGGATAGTAGCTGGCGCCCGTATCTTCCTTCGTGACAGGCAATTTGATCTCTTCGAAACCGATTGCCTCGACGAGGGATGCCTCCGGCGCCAATAGCCCGTACGCGTTCTCCGTGACGGAATACGGCGCGGGCGAGAAGCCGCGGTCTATCGGTACGGTCAGTTCGTCGTTCACGATGTTGTCTTCGAACGTAATCCCCGAAATGTCGTCGTAGATCGTGAACGGGTCGGGATTCGACGTCGACATGATGATATTGCCGCTCATCGACGTCCGGATGGGTGGTGCGGAACGCTCCGCGTCGGCGCCCGCGCACAACTGGATGTGGTCGCTCTCGACAACGATGTTGTTGTCGATGACGGAGTCGGTCACCGGGTCGTACCGGTTGATGGGGCCGTTCGGCACGCCATTCATCACGACCAGTGCGCCGCGAAACCGGTGGCCGGCCAGGCCGTACAGGTAGTTGTTGCGGACGGTCTGGTTCTCGTTGATGACACGAATACCGCCGGTATTCGGCTTGCGATTGCCGAGGAAGTAGTTGTTCTCGACCAGCGTGTAGTGCCCGTGCCGCATGGTGAGCGTACCCTGGCTCTCGAAGAACACGTTGCCGCTGATCGTGTTGCCGCAGGACTTGCTCGAGATGATCTCCAACTCGCCGCTGGTGCGATCGAAGTAGTTGTGCCGGACGATCGTGTTCGAGAATTCCCGTGAGTAGTGGCTGGTCCCGATCCGGAGTGTCTCGCCCCCGTTCGAGCCCAACGTCTGGCGAGGCCCGAAGTAGTTGTACTCGATGACGTGGCCGTTCTCCAGGCTCGCTTCGGAGTTCAGGCGGACAGCCATCGTCACGCCGCTGTTTCCCTTGCCAATCAGCGTGTTGTGATCAAAGCGGTTGTTCTTGCCGTAGAGCGCGACCCAGGTGTCGGACGAGAAGCGCTCGGGATTGCTGAAATCGTCGATCACGGTATTCGTGACGCGGGAATGACTGGCGAGCTCGTCGGACGACGTGCGAAACGCGATTACCTCGCTGGTCGGCGTGTAGCCGTCCCTGAACACCAGTCCCGATACGAGGATGTGCTCGCCGGAAAAGGCGAGTCGTGACTGGCCGCTGATCACGACCTTGCCTGGATCCTCCGCGGTCAGGACGATGGGTGCTTCTGCCGTCCCGTGCGCCTTGAAGATCAGCTCGACATCGCGCCACGTGCCGTTGGCAAGTACCACCCGGTCGCCGGGTCGGAGCGTCGAGGCGGCCTCGTTGAACTCGTCCGGAGATCGAACGAGCTGGCCGTCGATGCCGGGTTCGCAGGCGCCGAGCGCTATGGCGATGAGCAGAAGAAATACGAATCGATACTCGGGTGTGCGAATCATGGGTCAGCCAGTCCTGTGTTGTGCGGCGTCGTTCAGATACCGCTGCCGACTCGCCATCGCTTTCCTGCGCAGCTCTTCGACAGCTTTCTCTTCGGTGACGTCAATCATGGACGTCAGCAGGCGCGTGAAGTGCTTCTGCATCGCCCTGCGCGCCGCGAGGGGGTCGCGGTTGCGCAGAGCGGCCAGAACTTCCTCGTGTTCGGCGCCGCGGTCGGCGGCCGTCTCGTTCGCGCACACCGCTGCGTGAACCTCGCGGACCGCCTGCAGCTCGGTGCGGATTTTCCAGAGTGTCTCGATGACGAACTGGACGACGGCGTTTCGTGATTCGGCCGCGATCGTCAGGTGGAATTCGCGGTCGGCCTGCTGCGAGGCCTCGTCGTCATGTTCGGCGCCCATGGTCTCGACGAGTTCGCCAAGCCGATCGAGTGCTTCCGGCGTGATCGCCCTTGCGGCGAGCGCCGCGGCCTCCGACTCGAACAACAGGCGCGCCTCCGTCAGCTCGAAAGCGCTGACGCTCGGGAATGGCAGCGACCCGTCCCCGGCGCGGGGCGGGTCGAGCACGTAGACACCGGAACCGGTCCTGATGCTGAGGTGGCCGAGCGCCTGCAACGCGATCTCGGCTTCGCGGATGGTGACGCGACTGACGTCGAATCGCTCCGCCAGTTCACGCTCCCCGGGGAGCCGGCTGCCGGGCGGGTAGGTCCCGTCACTGATCATGCGCCGGATCCGGTCCGACACGACGTGGTACAGCCGCTTTTCCTTTGCCATGACGCCCCCCGGGCAGGAATGGTCAGTCCAGTGCCCGGGCGCGGCGTGGCGGGCCCGGGCGCGTCTATCGTGGAGAGTGTGGCCCGTTGTGCCACCGGTGTACCGCAAAGCCGGAGGGCCTGCAAACTGATTGGTCCTACCAATTGATGAATATTGGAATGATAGACCGGTTGACAAAATCGAGTCAATTGGTTTTTACTGTTGGTCTGGGCGGTGACATGGCCCGGCCTACAATTCGTCATATCTCTACTATTCCGGGGGGGAAACCGTGAGTAATCGAGGAATAACTACCGCGCTGGCGCTATTCGCCGGCACACTCGTGCCCGTATCCGCCAGTTTCGCGCAGGAGCAGGGCGACGGCGCGCTCGAGGAGATCGTCGTCACGGGTATCCGGGGGTCGCTCGCCAGCTCAGTCGAGGCGAAGCGCAATTCGGATAACCTGATTGAAGCCATCTATGCCGAGGACATCGGCAAGCTGCCGGATCAGAACCTGGCCGAGGTGCTCGAGAACATCACCGGCGTCCAGATCACTCGCGAGGCGGGTGTGGGTACCGGCGTTCAGATTCGCGGCACGAACGCGAATCGCACCGAAATCAACGGGGTTTCGACCGTTGGCTCGGGAGCCGGCCGTAGCGGCATCGACTTCGAAGACGTCGCCGCGTCGCTGATCTCCTCGGTTGAAGTCGTCAAGGCACCGGAAGCGAAGACGATCGAAGGATCCGTCGGTGGCACGATCAACCTCCGGACCCGGCGGCCTCTCGACCTGACCGAGTCCCTGCTTGCTTTTCGTATCCAGGGTGAAGACAGCAGCCTGTCGACAGACGGCGGACTGCAACCCCGGGTGTCAGGTACCTGGGGCGACAACTGGACGACGGACAACGGCGATTTCGGCGTCGTGATCAGCGGCAGCTGGAGCGAGCAGGACGTGACGGCATTCCGCCCCCGCGCCGATCGTGACAACCTCGTGACGTCGGCCAGCGGTGTTCCGGCGTCCCAGTCCTTCGATTTCCTGCCCATCCAGTTCTTCGTGCAGGACTACGACAACTACGAGTACGAAACGACGAATTTCGTCGGTTCGTTCGAGTGGGCACCGAACGACGGGCTGAAGTTGTATTTCGACGCGGTCATCAATGACCAGGAGCGTTACCAGGAGAGCACGCGAATCCAGGCTTCGGGTGTCAGCGACCTCAGGGATGTTGCGGCTCCCGATACTTACGAGACGGTGAATTTCGGTACGCTGGATGGCCAGAACGGTTCACAGACGATCGGTAGCATCCAGGCGGCACTCACGGGCGTCATTCCCGTCGAGGCCGGTGACGCGGATCCGAACCTGCGCATGTCCACGGACACCGGCTCGCGCGTGACGGACAGCGATGTGTTCCGTCTGGGCGGCGACTGGCTCATCGGACGCTGGTCGGGCACCGTCGAGCTATCGTCCTCGTCGAACGACACGATCAGCCCGACGTTCGATACCACGCTCAACTTCATCAACCCGAACGTGGCAAGCAATTCGTCGAACGAGAACGGCACGCCCTTCGTGTACGACCTGACCGGCGGCTCACTGGCATTCGGCATTGCCGAGGGTGTGGCCGGGTCGCCAACGGTCGCGCAGTTGCTCGATCCGGCGAACTACATGCTGCGCGACGTCAACCAGGCACAGGACATCACCGAGAACAGCGAGACCGCGTTCCGGGCCGACTTCTCGTATGACCTGGAATGGTCCGGGGTCACGTCGATCGATTTCGGCTATCGCTACAGCAAGAGTTCCAGCCTCAACGACGACCGCGGCTCGAACGTCGGCTTGCGCAACTTCGACGACAGCCCGACCGGCGACCTGTTCGCCAGCGTCATCACGACCGGCCCGGACAACTTCAACGAAGCGGATGGCCGGGACCTGTACGTTCGCGACTTCCTCGTGATCAACCCGGAGATGGTCAATTCCGATCCGCAAGGGGTGGTTGACGTACTCAACGCGGCCATCGAGGCAAACAACGCGAACACGGGATCGACGCAGGGCCCTATCAGCGAGCCGACGTCGACCGTCGCAGCCTTCTTCGACATCGAGGAAGAAACGAACGCCTTTTACGCACAGGCAAACTTCCAGTACGGCATGTTCCGCGGCAACGCCGGACTGCGCTACCTGGAGACCGACATCAAGTCGGTCGGCAACAGCGTCCTCAACGGCCAGGTGACGCCGACGACCAATACCGGTAACTACGACTTCGTCCTACCGCGTATCAACGTGGTGGCAGACGTCAGAGACGACCTGGTCATCCGCGGCGGCTGGGGCAAGGATATCCGCCGCCCGGATTTCGACGCGCTGTCGACCTCGGTGACGTTCGAAACCAGCCCGAACCCGGCCGTGCCGATCGGTAACCCGAACCTCGAGCCGGAAGAAGTCGAGTCGTTTGATCTGTCTGTCGAGTGGTACTTTGCGCCGGCAAGCGTGGTCAGTGTCGGCTACTTTCACAAAGAGCGGACCGGTCTGTTCGTTGCCACGACGGAATCCCCGTTCGAGGATCCCGTCACGGGCTATCGCGACATAACACCGCCTTGCGAGGCTGGCGGCATCTTCAACCCGATTGCGGACATCAACGTGTTCGGTCCGGATCCGGGCGTCGGCGTCTGCGTGCCGATTTCGTCCACGATCAACGGTGCCGGCAAGACCAAGCAGGAAGGTTTCGAGTTTGCATTCCAGTATGACCTTTCCGAGTTTGAAGGCAGCATCGGTTGGGCTTCCGGCTTCGGCTTCCTGGCGAACTACACGATCCAGGAATTCTCCGGAGGCGATACGTTCCTGAACCCGACGTCACGCGCCAATGATGTGTTCACGGCCCTGGGTTCCCCGGACGTGACGCTTCGTGCGCAACTGATCGACTTGTCGGAGAACGCGTACAACCTGACGCTCTACTACGAGAAGTTCGGCCTTTCGGCCAGGGCACGTTACACCTGGCGTGAGGCTTACCGATCGGAGGACTTCGGCAGCACGAGCAGCCTGCCCTGGGGGTTCCCGGTGGTTCAGGAAGACCGTGGTCAGCTGAACGTCAGCGTCAACTACGCGGTGACCGATAATCTCAGCGTCGGCATCGAGGGCGTCAACCTGACCGAGGAAGACGTGGTGCAGTCCTGTGTCAACGAGGGCGCGCTGCTGTGCTGGCAGGGTCTGACTGACCGTCGACTGACGTTCGGCGCGAGCTACCGCTTCTAGCCCGGAGCGCCATCCTTGATGGCGCCCGGGTCCCCCGCGAGCCCCGGCCTGGTGCCGGGGCTTTTTTCTTCGCGGGCGGTTGTTGATAGCTTGTCGGCATCCGCTGATTCGCGACCATCGCGTTCGAACTGAGAGGCCTGCGACAAATGCACCGAGCACGCACAGCAAAGACTCTCCTGCTCATCCCGGCGCTCCTGCTGTCGTCGATGTCCGCATCGGCCGAGCATCCGGGGCTAGTCCTGACCCGGGCCGGCGTGCAGCAGATCCGGTCGGAGCTCGGCCGCGTGCCGCTGTTCGATGCCACGCTGGAAGTCGTCCGGACGGAGGTTGACGCCGAGATCGTGTCGGGCATCGATACGCCGATCCCGAAGGACTTTTCGGGCGGTTATACGCACGAGCGCCACAAGCGCAATTTTTTCGCGATGCAGAAGGCCGGCGTGCTGTTCCAGCTGCTTGAGGACGAGAAGTACGCCGTCTACGTACGCGACATGCTGTTCCAGTACGAGGCGATGTACAAAGACCTGCCATTGCACCCGCAGACCCGATCCTACGCACGTGGGAAACTGTTCTGGCAATGCCTCAACGATGCGAACTGGCTGGTCTACGCGAGCCAGGCCTACGACACGATCTACGACTGGTTGTCCGAGGAGGAGCGCGAAAGGCTCGAGACCAACCTGTTCCGGCCGTTCGCCGATTTTCTCTCCGTCGAGAACCCGCAGTTCTTCAACCGCGTGCACAATCACAGCACCTGGGGAAATGCCGCGGTCGGGATGATCGGCCTGGTGATGGGCGACGACGAGCTCGTCCGGCGTGCGTTGTACGGCCTCGAGGACGATGGCCTCGCGGCCGGCGCCCGGGACGACGACGGGGGCTATATCAAGGTGGAAGGGCAGGCGGCCGGCTTTTTCGCGAACCTGGAGGAACCGTTCTCGCCCGATGGCTACTACACGGAAGGCCCGTACTACCAGCGCTACGCGATGTACCCGTTCCTGATATTCGCGCAGGGGCTCCACAACCTGAGGCCGGAACTCGGTGTTTTCGAGCACAAGGACGGCGTCCTGCTCAAAGCCGTAGGCACCTTGTTGACCTTGTCCGATGCCGACGGCGAATTCTTCCCGCTGAACGACGCCCAGAAGGGCATGTCGATCTACTCCCGCGAACTCGTGACGGCCGTCGATATCGCCTATCACAATGGCGGTCGTGATCCGCGGCTTCTCGACGTTGCCGGACGGCAGGCGAGAGTGTCGCTGGACGAAGCCGGTTTCGCGGTCGCGCGGGGAGTTCGCGACGGCATCGCGAGGCCATTCGTGAAGACATCCGTCAATCTCTCGGACGGGCCGAACGGCCGACAGGGCGGCGTCGCAATCCTTCGACACGGCGACGAGGATCTGACCCTGGTCTTCAAGTACGCGGCGCAGGGGCTGAGTCATGGACACTACGACAAGCTGTCGATCTCGCTGTACGAACAGGGCGACGAGATACTGCAGGACTACGGGCTCGCGCGCTTCGTGAACATCGAACAGAAAGGCGGCGGCAATTACCTGCCCGAGAACGCCACGTGGGCCAAGCAGACGATCGCGCACAACACGCTCACGCAGAACATGACGTCGCATTTCTCCGGTGACTACGACATCGGCAGCCGACATCACTCCGACCTTGTCTTTTTCGATGTCTCTGACGAGAACATGCAGATTGTTAGTGCAATAGAATCAAATGCTTACCCGGGAACGGTGATGCGCCGCACACTGGCCATGTTCAACGATCCGGGTGGCCGGAAGCCGTTCGTGTTGGACGTGTTCAAGGTCACGTCCTCCGAGGAGAACCAGTACGACCTGCCGTTCTGGTTCATGGGCCAGGTGCTGGATGTAAACGTCGACGCCGATTCCCCGGGGGAGCTGCGGGCGATGGGGCGCGAATATGGCTACCAGCACCTGTACCTGGAGGCGTCTGGTCAAGTGTCCGACCCGATCCTGCGCTTCCTGTTCATGGCCAACGGGAGGTTCTACACGATAACGTCGGTCGCGGGCGAACGTGACGACATACTGTTCGCTCGCATAGGCGCAAACGATCCCGCGTTCAATCTCCGGAGGGACGCGGCGCTGGTGCTGCGCCGCAAGGCCACCGGGAACACGGTGTTTGTTTCAGTGATTGAGCCGCACGGCAGCTACGACCCGGTGTCCGAACGCGCCGAGAATGCGACCAGCCGTATCGCGGAACTTGCCGTCATTCACGACGATGCTCGCTACACGGCAATCTCGCTTGTGGACACGCAAGGGTACGAACGTATTGTCATCCTGTCGAATGCGGACTCGACGCCGACCGCAGTGCACTGTCTGGCGGTCGGCGACGCGACGTACCGCTGGACGGGTCCGTACCACGTCGCTGAGATCTCGGCGGGAAACTAGGTCTCGGAGACGAGGTGGTTCAGCGAGAATCGCTGCCGGCTTTCGACGGCGCGCCGGCGGGCTTCCTCGATCTGCTCGGATTCGTTGGCAGCGATCAGCTTGTGCAGCAGGCGCGAGAAGTGCGCGTGCATGGCCTTGCGGGCGGCGCTCGCGTCGCGTCGCTTCAGCGCGTCATAGATCTCCTGGTGCTCCTGGATTCGCAGTTGGCCGTTAGTCTCGCAGATGGCCTGGTGCGCTTTCCGGATGCCGGGCGAGTGGTCGCGCAAGTACCACAGGTTGTCGATGACTGACATCAGCATCTTGTTCTGCGTAGACTCGGAAATAATCTTGTGAAATTTCTGGTCGGCCAGTTCCGAGGTCAGCTTCCCGTCGATCGACTCATCCGCCATTTCCTGCAGCGCCACTTCGAGTTCGGCAAGCTGTTCGTCCGTGATCATTGTCGCCGCAAGTGCGGCTGCCTCGCCTTCGATCAGCGCACGGGCCTCGGCCAGTTCGAACGGCGTGATCGAATGATCGATGCCGTTGTGGCCGGCGTTCGAGTCGAGCAGGTACACGCCGGACCCCGTCCTGACGCGCACGCGGTTGCGCGCTTCCAGCGCAATGATGGCCTCGCGAATCGTCGGGCGGCTCACGCCGAAACGCTCCGCCAACTCGCGCTCCGGCGGCAGGCGCCCGCCCGGCGGGTACTCGCCCTCGCTGATGAGTTGCTCCATCTTGTTGACGACGCTTTGGTAAAGGCGTTTCTCGTTGGCCATACGTTCGATCTCCTGCGCGGCCGCGTCCACGCGTACACGGCGGCGATTTGCGGGATTGTACCCCGGATGTACGCATCTGGTCATCACAGGTGTCTGCCAACCGGTCTTAGTATTCCGGCGATCGGGCTGGCGGGCTTTCGTCCGGCAGCCGCTGACGCCCGTCGGGCAGCCCCCAAGGCCGTGAAGACCCGTTGCGCACCGCCCGCAAGCCGGATTGGCCTGACATCTGGTAATAACAGACAGTACAGTTGGATAGAAAATTGGCTTGACCGCACGGTAGTACTTTGGCTAAGGTTGTGTTCGACCAGATGTTCCTTGGGGGGGACACCGATGAGAATGTGCGGCGGTACGGCCACGCGCGGCCGTCGACAGCATTTTGCACCCGAATGGGCCCGGTAGGGGGAGCAGCAGACCGAATGAAAACCATGAACTTCCGCTGGGTCGTCGTGACCCTCGTCGCGATCGCGACGGTCATCAACTATATCGACCGGGGCGCCCTCGGATTTCTCTGGTCGGAGATCTCGGCCGACACCGGGCTGACGAAGGACCACTATGCCCTCATCGTGAACGTCTTCACGTTCGCGTACGCTTTCGGCCAGACGCTGTTTGGACGAATCTTCGACTGGATCGGTACGCGAATCGGTTTCGTGCTGGCCATCGGTGTGTGGTCCCTGGCGACGATGCTGCATGCCGTCGCATCCGGGCTGGCAGGCTTCTCGATCCTTCGCGGGATTCTCGGCATTGCCGAAGCCGGCAACTGGCCGGGTGCGACCAAGGCGAACGCGGAGTGGTTCCCGATCAGGGAACGGGCACTGGCGCAGGGCATCTTCAACTCCGGCGCAGCCATCGGCGGGATCATTTCCGCGCCGGTCGTTGCCTACCTTTTCGTCTATCTCGGGAGCTGGCAGGCCGCATTCATCGTGATCGGCGCACTCGGGTTCCTGTGGCTGGTGCCGTGGCTCATCGTCTACAAGACCGGGCCGGCCAAGCACCCTTGGCTGTCCGCCGGCGAACGCGAGTACATCCTGACCGGCCAGCGCAATACGGAGGCGAACGTGACGGCCACGTATGCGCCGGGCTCCGCCGAGATTCTGTCCCGCAAGGAAAGTTGGGGCGTCATCCTGGCCTCGTTCTTCCTCGATCCTATCTGGTGGTTGTTCATTCTCTGGTTGCCTCTGTTTCTCACGGAAACGTATGGCTTCGGTGTCGCCGAGATTGGGAAGTACGCCTGGGTGCCCTACGTGGGCGCGATGTTCGGTGCGTGGTTCGGCGGCCTGCTGGCACAGAGCCTGATCAAGGCCGGCTGGACCGTGAACAAGGTGCGCAAGAGCATCATCAGCCTGGGCGGGTTGATCATGCTCGTCGCGCTGCTAATGACCATCAAGCCGGCGTCACCGATGGTTGCCATGCTCCTGGTGGCAGCCATCCTCTTCGGGTTCCAGACAGCGGTCGGGAACATCCAGACGCTACCCAGCGATTTCTACAGCGGCGACTCGGTCGGCACCCTCGCCGGCTACGCGGGCACGGCGGCCAAGCTCGCCGTTGTCGGCATGAACTTCCTGATTCCGGTCATCACCGAGGACAGCTATGCGCCGGCATTCGCCGTCGCGGCTGCCCTGGCGATCCTGACCGTCCTGTCGGTGCTCGTGCTCTGCACCCGAATTCAACCTCTTAGCCCGCGCGTGGCTGGCTCCGCTCAACGCTAACAATACTAGGACTTGGAAATGAAAACTCTTGAAGGAAAAGTAGCCATCGTTGCCGGTGGCGCCAGGGACATCGGACGCGCCGTGTCGGAGCGACTCGCAGCGGAGGGCGCGAAGGTGGTCGTCAACTACTTCAACAACCCGGATCACGGGCGGGAAACCGTGGCGGCCATCGAAGCGGCAGGCGGGACGGCCATCGCCGTCGCGGGCGACATGACCAAGAAGGCCGACGTCGACAAGCTCGTCAGCGAAGCCCGTAAGGCGTTCGGCGATTCCGTCGACGTACTCGTCAACGTCGTCGGCGGACTGGTTGCGCGCAAGGCGCTCGCGGAAATGGACGACGAGTTCTTCGACTACCTCATGCGGCTCAACGTGACGAGCACGTTCCTGACCACGCAGAGCGTGGCGCCGCACATGGGCGCCGGCGGTGCGATCATCAACTTTTCGTCACAGGCCGGGCGGGACGGAGGTGGTCCGGGAGCAGCTGCCTATGCCACGTCCAAGGGCGCGGTCATGACGTTCACGCGGGCGATGGCCAAGGAGCTGGGCCCGTCCGGGATTCGGGTCAACTGCGTCTGCCCTGGCATGATCAGCACGACGTTCCATGACACGTTCACGAAGAAGGAAGTGCGGGGCAACGTCGCGGCCGCGACCCCATTGCGCCGCGAAGGGCAGGCGAGTGAAGTCGCCGCCCTGGTGGCTTACCTGGCCACGCCGGGTGCCGGCTTCATCACCGGTGCAAGTGTCGACATCAACGGCGGCATGTTCTTTTCCTGAGACCCGTGGCAGGCGGCCGCCCGGCCGGGACGTCGGTCGGGCGCTAGGCCGCGGGCCAGGCTCGAGGCGCGTCCGGATCCGGCACGAGTTCCTCGTACAGTGCGATCGTCTTGCGCACGGTGTCGGCGTGATCGAAGTCGGTGCGAATGCGTTCCCGCGCGGCGGCGCCCATGCCTTGGCGCATCGCCGGATCGCGGTACAGTCTCTCGAACGCGTCGGCGAGCGCCTGCGAATCACGAATCGGCACGACGAAGCCCGACTCGCCGTCGACCACGAGCTCGGGGCTGCCGCCGCTGTCGGTCACGACCGGCGGCACGCCGTAGGCCATCGCCTCGATGATGGCGCGCGCAAGGCCCTCGCGCTTCACCGACGGCAGGCAGAAGACGTCACACGCGGCACTCCATGCCGGCGCGTTTGCCTGGAAGCCGACGCGGTGGATCCGCGCCCGGGCCGGGCTCTTCGCGATGCGGCGGTCGAGTCGTTTCGCGTCCATGCGGCCAATCAACACGAGGTGTGCCGGGATGTCCGCGGGCAGTTGCTCCAGCGCCTCGACCAGGTACTCGACACCCTTACGGGGGCGATAGGCGGCCGTGCAGCCGATCGTGAACGCGCCCGCGGGAATACCGGCCTGCGCGAGATCCACCGGCGTGTCCGTGTACCACTCGAGCTTGTGCCCCTTGTGAATCGTGACCGGGCGCGTCGCCGGCATGCGCAGGAACGCCGGGCGCATCGCCAGGAACCAGCGGCGGATCGCGTCACAGACGCAAACGATCCGGTCGATGCGCGGGTTCAGGTAACGCTGCCAGGACATCGGGTCGAGAAAGCTCATGTTGCCGACGATGCCGCGGTAGGCCACGACTTTGACGGGCAGTCCGCGCGCGGCATGCAGGCTGTTCGTCAGTGCCTTGCTGTTGAACGTGTGCACGATGTGATAGCGGCCGTCCAGCATCGCCTTCCGCAGCCGGGCGCGGCCGTCGCGGTCGAAGTTCTTCAGCAGGGGGATGTCGATGATCGGCACGCCCGCGTCGTGCAGGGCCCGGAAATTCGGGTTATCCGGCGGGCCGACGACGCTGAGATCGATGCCGGCCCTGCGCAGCTCGACGAACATGGCGACGGTCGGCCGGTCGCCCCCCTCGGTCACGCACAGCGAACGTATCGTCATCCCGTCAAAGGTAGCACAAGCGCGGCATGGGTCGCTGGCGGTTCATCTGCTACAGTCGGTGTCATGCATTGCGTTCACACCGTTCCGATCATCGCCTGCGCCGCTCTCCTGGCGGCTTGCGCCACGGGCGGCGTCGAGAACCGCGGCGTCGGCAATGAGCGCTGGTGGGACGAGCTGCCGCTGCCCGAGTGGCAGGCATTCACGCCCGTCGACGTCGACGACGACTGGTTCGAGGTTTACCGGCTTTCGGACGACTTGTTCGCCATCTACGAGCCGGGCCAGTTCGAGCTCGTGATTTCCTACCTGATCATCGGCAATGACAAAGCACTGTTGTTCGATACGGGCCTCGGCATCGGCGACATCCGACGCGTGGTGGAAGCGCTGACGGATCGCGAAGTGCTCGTCCTGAATTCGCACAGCCATTACGATCACGTGGGCGACAACCATCGCTTCGACGAAGTACTGGGGCTCGACAACGCCTACAGCCGGGCGAGTTCGCTGGGGCGCGGCCGGGCGGAGCTGGCCGAGTTCATCGGCCCCGGCTGGGTCTGGAAGGACTTCCCGGCGGGCTTCGTTCCGGACGAGTACGTCGGTCGGCCTTACGCGATCACCCGCATCGTCCGGGACGGCGACCGGATCGATCTCGGCGGCCGGGTCCTCGAAGTGCTCGAGACTCCCGGTCATGCGCCGGATGCGCTCTGCCTGCTCGACCGCGAGCACCGTCAGCTCTTTACCGGCGATACGTTCTACCTGGCACCGCTGTACGCCCACTTGCCGGGTTCCGATCCCGATACCTATGCGCGTACCGCGGCGCGACTCGCGGCGCTGCAGCCCGAGGTCGATACCCTGGTCACCGCGCACAACGTGCCGTTCGCCGACAGTGCTTTCCTCGGCCGCCTGCGCAACGCGTTCATCAGCATGGCCGCCGGCACGAGCGAATTCGTCGTAACGGACGGCAACCGCGAATACGACTTCGGTGCATTCTCGATCATCGTGCCGGATGACAACCCGACAATACCGACATCGGAGATTCCTCAATGAAACTGATACTCGTTCCTGTCGCCGACCGCCCGGAGTGTGCGCGCGCTCTCGATACCGCGTTCGATATCGGGCGCAGGATCGGCGCCAGCGTCAGCGGTTGCCACATGCGTCCGCACCGCTACTCCGACGTGTCCTTGTCCGCTGCGTTTTCCGACGCGGCCTGGCGCCGGAAGAGCACCAAGACCGCACCCGCGGCGGCCAAGGCACTGTACCAGCGCGCGGCGGAGCACCATGGCTACGACATGATTCGCGGTGGCCGGATCGAGCCGGGCGCGCTGTACGCCGAAAAGGTCGGCGCGCCACATATCCTCATGTCGATCCTGGGGCCGGCTCACGACCTCGTCGTCGTCTCCCGCCCGGCGAAGAAAGGCAGCGTTGCTGACATGTTCGTCAATGCGGCACTGCTCGAGTCGACGACGCCGGTCCTTATCATGCCGCAGAAGGGGCGCAAGCTGGTCGGGAAACGCATCCTGATCGGCTGGAACCAGAGCACGGAAGTCGCCAGGGCCGTACGCGCGTCGGTGCCGCTGCTCGCCGCGGCCGACGAGGTGACGCTCGTGAGCTGCGGTGCGGAAGACAGGCCGGGGCCGAAATCGGCGCAGATCGCACGCTACCTCGCAGCCTACGGCGTTCGGGCAAAGCGCGTGAAGACGCGCGGCCGCGATGTCGACACCGAGCTGATGGACTCCTATCGGAAGACCAAGGCCGACATGCTGGTCGCGGGTTCCTATAGCCGCAGCCGCTGGCGCGAGAAAGTGTTCGGCGGCACCACCGAGTTCCTGCTGAACGAATCGAACATTCCGCTCCTGACGCTGCACGGCTGAAGCTGCGCCCGGAGCGCAATTGCGCCGTAACGAAAAAGGGCGCGTGCACCGCGATGCACGCGCCCCGGTCTTTGCCGAAACCGGCGGGACCTACTCTTCGATGACGCGGAGCGACACCCGTCGGTTGGTCGCGCGGCCCTCGGCCGTGTCGTTCGTCGCGATCGGCGACGATTCGCCGTAGCCGCGTACCGTCATCCGGGACACCGAGATACCGTTCGCCGCGAGGTAGTCGTGCACCGTCTGGGCACGACGCAGCGACAGGCCCTCGTTGTATTCCGCGGCGCCGACGTTGTCCGTGTGTCCGCCGATCTCGAAGCGCAGGTCGGGGTACTTCTTCAGCGTGACGACAGCGCCGTCGAGAATCCCCATTGCTTCGCTGGTCAGCCGGTCCGAATTGGTCTCGAACGCGGTGCCCTCCAGCACGTACTCGCCGCGCAGCGTGCAGCCGCGCTGGTCGACCGGGTCGCCGGCCGGCGTGTCCGGGCACTGGTCGAGCCGGTCGACGACGCCGTCGCCGTCGCCGTCCAGTTCGCAGCCCGTCGCGTCGACTTCAGCGCCTGCCGGTGTGTTCGGGCACTCGTCGGCGCTGTCCTTGACGCCGTCGCCGTCGCTGTCCAGTTCGCAGCCCTTCGCATCGACCTTGGCGCCGGCCGGCGTGTTCGGGCACTCGTCGGCGCTGTCCTTGACGCCGTCGCCGTCACTGTCGAGTTCGCAGCCGTAGGCGTCCACCTGGGCGCCCACCGGCGTGTTCGGGCAACGGTCCATACCGTCGCTGACGCCGTCGCCGTCGCTGTCGACCCACGCCGGGGCGGCCGAGCCGAACGGGAGCTGCAGGCCGACGCTCCAGAGCTGGTCGCTCAGGTTCTTCGGGCCGGCGGAATCCGTGCGGTAACGCCACTCGCCGCGGAGTGCCACGTTCGACGAGAACAGGTCGTAGTAGAAACCGAGGCCGGCCGAGTACATCGATCCGTCGGATTCGCCCGAGCCGGAAGTGTCGTCCACGAAATAGCCGACACCCGCATGCAGGTACGGGCTGAAGCGCTCGTCGCGCCGGAAGACGCGCTGCAGGTCGAGCCCGAAACCGGAGTAGCTGTGTTCCGGCGTGCCGTCGCCGCGGCTTGCCTGGAAAAGTGCCTCGATGTTCCAGTCTTCATGGAAGGCGTAGCCGAATCCGAACTGGCCGCCCTTGACGCCGTCGTCGGTATTTCGGTCCTCATCATCGTCGATGTACGACCCCATCACGGAAAAATAAGACTGGCCTTCCGCGGCATCCGCGAGGACATCGCCCGCGACCGTCAGGGCAACTAGCGATGCGGCGGTAGCGCAGATCAAAAATCTCATGTTGTTTGCTCCGATAGTTGTTCGGCCCGTCTGTTTGCGGGCCGGCACATTCGTGTTGAATCCGCCGAATTGTACAGTGGACGTTTTGCGATTGACACTCGGAGAGTCCGGTTGCAGTGTTGTTGGATACGCCGTCCGGCGGGGCCAAAACAATGTTTTACACTTGATAAAATAAGGAGTTAGTCATGAGTGTTGCAAAGATTGTCGAGATCAGCTCAGCTTCGAGCAAGAGTTTCGAAGATGCAATCAAGAAGGGAATCGCGAAGACCGCCGAGACCGTCGACAATATCGAGGGTGCGTGGATCAAGGAGCAGAAGGTCGTCGTCAAGAACGGCGCCGTGAAGGAATACCGGGTTGACATGAAAGTGACGTTCATTGTCAAGTGAAGACAGGGCGAACCTGCCTAACAACTGAACCAAGGAGCACGACATGCCAGGAAAATTTGAGGTTTACAAGGATAAGGCCGGCGAGTTTCGCTTTCGACTGAAAGCGGCAAACGGCCAGAACATTCTCGGGAGCGAAGGTTACAGCGCCAAGGCCAGCTGCCTGAACGGCATCGAGTCGGTGAAGAAGAATTCCCAGAAGCCCGACAATTTCGTCACCAAGCAATCCTCGTCCGGGAAGTACAGTTTCAGCCTGAAGTCCACCAACGGCCAGGTGATCGGCACAAGCCAGTCCTACGAGTCAGAGTCCGGCTGCTCGAACGGCATGAAGAGCGTTGCCGAGTGCGCGCCCGGCGCAGCGACGGACGACCAGACGGTCTGATCCGGCGGCCACAGCGGCCGAGTGGTGGCGCGGCACCCGTCGCGCGCCGCTTGGTCCGTGTCCCGGGGCCGGGCAAGTGGATTCACCGTCCCGTGCCGGCCTCCGCCTCCCACTGAGCTTCCGACCCGCGCGTGAGCACACGCGCCTCGCCGCGCTTGCGCGGATCCGCTCCGGCATCCCAGCCCTCCGGCGTGCGGCGGATCGTCTGCACGTCGCCGTAGTCATAAGGGTGCGGCACGACCCTGTAGCCGCGCTCCCCGAGCTGAGAAATGGTTTCCTGCGGCAACGGCACGCTCGGACTGTACGTAATGACGTCCGGCGGCAGGAGCTGGTGGTGGAAGCGTGACGCGCCAGCGCTGGCCTCCGCATTCATGCCGTAGTCGTAGTTGTTGACGATCATCTGGAAGACCGTCGTGAAGATCGTCGATCCGCCCGGCGTGCCGACGACGAAGTCGACCTTGCCGTCACGGGTCAGGATCGTCGGCGACATCGACGACAGCATGCGTTTGCCGGGCTGGATCTCGTTCGCGGTGCTGCCCACGACGCCATAGGCGTTCGGGACGCCCGGCTTGACGCTGAAGTCGTCCATCTCGTCGTTCAGCAGGAAGCCCGCGCCGGTGACGACGACGCCACTGCCGAACGACAGGTTCAGCGTGGTCGTCGTGGACACGGCATTGCCGTCATAGTCGACGATGGAGTAGTGCGTGGTTTCCATCGACTCCAGGCCGGGTTGCACGTCCTCGAGCCGGGAGATTGCGTCGATGCTGATTTCCCGCGCGCGCTGCGCCAGGTACTCGTCGCCAAGCAGGCGGCCCAGCGGAACGTCCACGTAGTCGGCGTCCCCGAGATATTCGGCGCGGTCCGCGAACACGCGCTTCTCGATTTCGGCGACCAGGTGCACGTATTGCGGCGAATTGTGCGCGAGCCCCTCGAATTCGTGTGCGAGCAGGTCACGGATCTTCAGAAGCTGGATCACGGCGAAGCCGCCGGAGCTCGGTGGCGGCGCGGAGAATACCTCGTACTGGCGCCAGTCGGCGGCCAGCGGCTCGCGCCAGACGGCGGAGTAACGCGCGAGATCCTCGTGGCGGATCAGACCGCCGCCGCGCTGCATTTCCGCGACGACCAGGTCCGCGGTTTCGCCGTCGTAAAAGCCGGCCGGTCCGTCTTCCGCAATGCGCTGCAACGTGTCGGCGAGTTCGGGCTGCCGCAGGACGTCGCCTTCGGCGACGCCACCGAAGTAGTCGGCGAAGTTTGTCCGGCCCTCGTACTCTTTGACGCCGCTCGCAAGATTGGCCGCGAGCCGCGGGTGCACGACGAAGCCGTCACGCGCAAGGCGCACGGCCGGCATCACGACGTCCTTCCACGGCAGCGTGCCGAAGCGCTGGTGCGCAGCCCACAGGCCGGCGACCGAGCCCGGCACACCGACGGCGAGGTGCCCGGTCGTGCTCGCGCCATCGATGACCTCGCCGTTCTCGTCGAGGTACATGTCGCGGTGCGCAGCGAGCGGCGCCGTCTCGCGGTAGTCGAGGAAATACGGGACGCCGTCGAGGTAGAAGAGCATGAATCCGCCGCCACCGATGTTGCCGGCCTCGGGCTCCGTGACGGCCAGCGAGAAGCCGACCGCGACGGCCGCGTCGACGGCGTTGCCGCCGGCCTCGAGGATGTCGGCGGCGACGGCGGCGCTGTCACGGTCGGGAATGGCGATGGCCGCGGTGCCGCCGGTCGACGCTGGAGCGGCAGGCGCGGGCGGTGGCGCAGCCGGATCGGCCGGCGGCGCCTTCTGGCAGGCAGCGGCGGCCAGCAGCACCAGTGAAAGGGAAAACGGCGCGAGCCGCGTTCGAAAAGTGGCGATCAGTCGATTCATGAGGTCTACGTACGTCGGTACCAGTCGATGCCGTCGTCGCGTTCGACGCGCAGCAGGGATTCGTCCACCAGGTAGTTGAGGTGCGCGAGGGCTTCACCCGTGGCGAACATCAGATTGTCCTTGTTGACGTCGCGGCGGTAAAGCGCCGGGAAGACGTCGACGGCCCGCCGTGGTTCGGCGCAGAACTCGAGCAACGCATCGAGGCGCGACCGGTGCTCGGCGATCATCGCGTCGATTCGCGCGTGTGCGCCGTAGTACGGCTTGCCGTGCGCCGGCAGCACCAACACGTCGGCCGGAATCCGCCCGCGGATCGCCGCGAGAGATTCGAGCCATTCGTGAAGCGGGTTCGCGCGCGGCTCGGTCGGGTAGACGCTCACATTGGCACTGATCGCCGGCAACAGCATGTCGCCGCCGATGATCACGTTGCGGTCGGCGTCGAACAGGCAGGCGTGCTCCGGTGAATGACCGCGCCCGACAACGATTTCCCAGCGCGATCCGCCGATCGTCACGATCTGGCGATCCGCAAGGCGGTGGTAGGTCTCCGGCAGCGGCGTGACGTAGCGCCCGAAAAAACCGAACATGCGCCGGTACCGTGCCAACGCCTCCTCGGGATAGCCGGCCGCGCGGTAGAACGCCACGCCTTCGTCCGGCGCGTCGCGGCCGGTGTCGGCCACCAGCACGCGGCACAGCAGGTACTCCTCGCGCGCCATCCACAGGTCGATGCCGAAACGACGCGCGAGGTAGCCGGCGCCGCCAACGTGGTCCGGGTGCATGTGCGTGACGAGGACACGGGTCAGCGGATCCACGAGGTCGTCGGACGAGAGCAGCGCTTCCCAGTGTTTCCGGCTCGCGTCGTCACCGAGCCCGGTGTCGACGATCGCCCAGCCGCCGGCATCGCGCAGGAGCCACAGGTTGATGTGATTCAGGGCAAACGGCAGCGGCATGCGCAGCCAGCGGATGCCGTCGGCGACCGTCTGCGTGGCGCCGTCGGTCGGGCGCTCGTCGAACGCGTATCTGACGTCAGGCGGCGGCATCCAGCGATCGTCGCACGTCCCGCAGTCGCGTTGCCACCTGCACCCGCGCGTTCTGCACTGCAGCTTCCTTGACCGGCCCGTAGCCGCGAATGTCGAGGTACGGCGTGACGACGGCGACGGCTGCCTCGGGCGCTAGGTCGGCCACGTGCGGCAACAGTGCCGCAATCGTCTCTTCGAACTCAACGATGAGCTGCCGCTCCATCCGTCGCTCGGCCGTGTAGCCGAAGACGTCGAACGGGCCGCCGCGCAGGCGCCGCATCGCGGCCAGCGTGCGGAACACCGGCAGCATCCAGGCACCGAACGTCTTCTTCAGCGGCCGGCCGCGCGCGTCGCGCTTTCCGTTCAGCACCGGCGGCGCCAGGTGAAAGCGAATGCGCGCGCGCGGCCCGTAGTCGGCGCGCAGCTTCTCGATGAAGCCGGAGCGCGCGTGCAGGCGCGCGACTTCGTACTCGTCCTTGTAGGCCAGCAGCCGGAAGTAGGCCTGTGCCACGGTTCGGGCGAGTTCGTCGTCGCCGGTCGCGCGGACCTCGTCGACCAGCGCCCGGTAGCGTTCGGCCAGCGCCGCGTCCTGGTAGTCGATGAGGAACCCGGCGCGGCGCTCGATGACCGCGTCCAGCGGTTCCTCTTCGGCGGCCCTTGGGTTTCCGGCCGACGGCAGCCGGTCCGGCGCCGCCGCGGCGATGCGTCCCCAGGCGAATGCGCGCTTGTTCTCGTCGACCTTCACGCCGTTCAGCTCGATCGCGCGCAGCAGTGCCGGTTCCGAGACCGGGACGAGCCCGTGCTGGAAGGCCGCGCCCAGCAACAGGACGTTCGCGTAGATCGTGTCGCCCATCAGCTGCCGGGCGAGCGCGTTCGCGTCGATCGCATCCAGGGTCGCAACGTGTTTTCGAATGGCATCGACGCGCGCGGGCGCGTTCAGGCTCGCATCCCGGTGACGCACGAAGTCGCCGGTTGCCATCTCTGCGGTGTTGAGTACCGCGCGGGTCAGGTTCGCGTCGTAGGTGCGCGACGCCTTCGGCGATGAGCTCACGACCAGGTCGCAGCCGATTAGCGCGTCGGCGCGGCCGGCCTCGATGCGCACCTGGTTGATCCCCGCGGGGTCCTCGGCGAGGCGGAGGTAACTCAGCACCGGCCCGAATTTCTGCGCGAAGCCCATGAAGTCGAGCACGCTTGCGCCCTTGCCCTCGAGGTGCGCGGCCATCGTGATCAGCGCGCCGACCGTGATCACGCCCGTGCCGCCGACGCCGGTGACGAGCAGGTCGTGACAGCCGTCGATGGGTTCCGGCTCCGGTGCGGCGATGCCGGCGAGGTCCGGCTCGCTGGCAGCGCCGGACGCCGCGGGCTTTTCGCCGCCCTCGACGGTGACGAAGCTCGGGCAGAAGCCGTTCAGGCAGGAGTAATCCTTGTTGCAGTTGTTCTGGTCGATCTGGCGTTTTCGGCCAAACGGCGTTTCCTTCGGGATCACCGACAGGCAGTTCGACTCGACCGAGCAGTCGCCGCAGCCTTCGCAGACGAGGTCGTTGATGACGACGACCTTGTTCGGGTCTTCCATCAGGCCGCGCTTGCGCCGGCGCCGCTTCTCCGTCGCGCAGGTCTGCGCGTAGATCAGTACCGTGACACCCGGGATGTCACGCAGCTCGCGCTGGATCGCGTCCATCTCGCGCCGGTGCGCGAGCGTCGTGCCGCGCGGGAAGTCCGCGAGGTCGAACTGGTCCGGGTCGTCGGACACGAGCGCGATGCGCTCCACGCCCTCGGCGCGCACCGAGTGCGCGATCGACGGTACGGAGATCGGGCCGTCGACCGGTTGCCCGCCGGTCATCGCGACAGCGTCGTTGAACAGGATCTTGTAGGTGATGTTCGTACCGGCGGCGACGGCCTGGCGGATCGCGACGGAGCCCGAGTGATAGAACGTGCCGTCGCCCAGGTTCTGGAACACGTGCCGGTCGCCGTTGAACGTCGAGCGCGATACCCAGTTCACGCCTTCGCCGCCCATCTGGATCAGGCCGTCCGTGTCGCGGTCCATCCAGTTCGCCATGAAGTGGCAGCCGATGCCGGCGAGCGCATGCGAACCCTCGGGCACTTTCGTCGACGTGTTGTGCGGGCAGCCGGAGCAGAAATACGGCATGCGCGTCGCGCCCTTGATGTCGATGACGTTGCTGCGGTCGCGCTGCAGCGCGTCGGCGCGCGCCGTGAGGTTCAGCCCACCGAACTCGGCATCGAGACGCCGTGCGACGATGCCCGCGAGCTGGATCGGCGAGAGTTCGCCGACCCAGGGCACGAGCCGCTCGCCGTTCTCGTCGGCTTTGCCGACCATGCGCTGTGGCTTGCGGCCCGGGTAGTCGTAGAAGTATTCCTTGAACTGGCTCTCGATGATGCCGCGCTTCTCCTCGACGACCAGCACCTCGTGCTTGTTCTTCACGAACTCCAGTGCGCCGTCGTGTGCGAGTGGCCACACCATGCCGACCTTGTACACGTCGAGGCCGATGCGCGCGGCCGCCTTGCGGTCGATGCCGAGCAGCCGCAGCGCTTCCATCAGGTCGAGGTGCCCCTTGCCGGTCGTGACGATGCCGTAGCGTGCGTCGGGATTGTCAAAGATCTTCCGGTCGATCGGGTTGGCCGCGGCGAACGCGAGCGTCGCCGCTTTCTTCGCCTCGAGGCGCTCCTCGATCTGCGGTCCCGGGAAGTCCGGCCAGCGGTAGTGCAGCCCGGTTGGCGGCGGCGTGTAGTTGGGCGGAGCGAACTCGGGGTAGGACGGCAATGGCACGGACATCGCCGACTCGACGGTCTCGGAGATCGCCTTGAACCCGACCCACATGCCGGAAAAGCGCGACAGCGCAAAGCCGTACAGGCCGAACTCGAGGTACTCCGCGACGCTGGCCGGGTTCAGGTGCGGCATCATGAACGTCAGGAACGCGACGTCGGACTGGTGCGGCATCGACGATGACACGCAGCCGTGGTCGTCGCCGGCCACGACGAGCACGCCGCCGCGCGGCGAGGAGCCGTAGGCGTTGCCGTGCTTCAGTGCATCGCCGGCGCGATCGACGCCGGGGCCCTTGCCGTACCAGATGCCGAACACGCCATCCACAGTGCGCTCCGGGTCCGTCTCGACCTGCTGCGTGCCGAGCAGCGCCGTGGCCGCGAGGTCCTCGTTGACCGCGGGCAGGAACGTGATGTCGCTTTCGGCGAGAAAGCGCTTCGCCCGCCACAGTTCCTGGTCGACCGCGCCGAGCGGCGAGCCGCGATAACCGGAAATGAAGCCGGCCGTGTTCAGCCCCGCCGCGCGGTCGAGCGTGCGCTGCATCAGCGCGATGCGCACCAGCGCCTGCGTTCCGGTCAGGAAGACGCGGCCGGCTTCGCGGCGGTAGCGGTCGTCGAGTTCGTAGTTGTCCAGCGGGAAGCGGGGCATCGGGCGGGCGGGCGTGGCCACGGCGGGCTCCTCCGGCGGCGAAAGGTTTCCAGTGTGACAGATTTTCGCCGAAATAGGTTTCCAGCTGTTTCAACGGGGGATCCTGCAAGGAAAGAAAATTTCGAATATCGGTCAAGAATCGGGTAAAATTACCAAATGGTCCCGAATCCCACGACGGCGCTGTCCGACCCGGACCGGCGCATCCTCGCCCTGCTGCAGCAGAACGGCCGCATGACGACCCAGGAGCTGGCCGACGCGGTGGGCCTGTCCACGTCGGCCTGCTGGCGGCGCGTCAAGGCGCTGGAAGAGAGCGGTGTGATCGATCGCTACGCCGCGATCGTCAACGCTCGCAAGGCCGGTTTCGGCCTGTCCTCGATGGTGCACGTCTCGCTGGCGCGGCACGAGCGAAAGAACGTCGACCAGTTCATCCGCGAAGTCCTGCGCCACCCCGAAGTGCTCGAATGCTTCGCGACCAGCGGCGAGGCGGATTTTCACCTGCGCGTCGTCGTTCGCGACATCGATGCCTACAACGAATTCCTGGACAGCTTCATCTTCAGGCTGCCCGGCGTGTCACAGGTCCGGTCGAACATCGTGCTCAAGGAAATCAAGGCGGACACCGCGCTGCCACTCGGCTAGCGATCGCTCGCGGAGTCTGCGTCCCACTTGATCCAGGTCAATCGGCCGGGCGTCGGGGCGGCCTATAGTCGAACCAGGCAAACGAGACCCGGTACGACCGATGGCATCGCCCCTGAAACCCCTGTTTTTTGCGCTGTGCAGCATCGTTGCCGCAAGCGGTACTCCCGCGCTCGCGGAGCAAGCCGCGCCGCCCGCCGACAGCGTCGACCCGATCGACGAGATCGTCGTCGTCGCTCACAAGTTTCGCCGTTCGGTCCGCGACGTGGCGGCCAACGTGAGCGTCGTGTCGGACGAGCAGATCGCCGAGCAGCTCGTGAACACTCCGGAAGACCTGTTTCGCTACCTGCCCGGCGTCGACACGCCGACCACGGGTACGCGCTTCGGCGCCGACGGCGTGTCCATACGCGGCATCGGCGGCAACCGGGTCAAGACGCTCATCGACGGCGTGCCCGTCAACGACGGCTTCGCCGTCGGTTCCTATTCCAATACCGCCCGGGACCTGGTCGACGTCGGGCTCGTGCGGCGCATCGAAATCCTGCGCGGCCCCGCGTCGGCACTGTACGGCAGCGATGCGCTGGGCGGCGTCGTTGCCATTACCACGCCCGATGTCTTCGTTCTCGCCGGCCAGGACGGCATGGGCGGCAACGTCTCCGGCTCCTGGCAGGGCGCCGACGACAGTGCGCGCATGGCGGGCGTGCTGGCCGCGGCGAGCCGAAACGCCGGGTTCCTCGCCGGTGGCAGCCGCTTCGACGGTCACGAACACGACTCGTCGGCCATGAGCGACATGCCCGACACCCAGGACGCGCAATCGACGACGATGTTGCTGAAAGGCGCGGTCAACGACGCGGCCGGCAACGCCTGGCGCATCGGCTGGCAGCGCTACGAGGCGGCCTCCGAGACCAACCTCGTGTCGACGCTCGGCACCGGGCGGCTGCGCAACACGACCCGGCTGGCCGGCGACGACAGCAGCGACGTCGAGATGCTCAGCGCCGAGTTCGATTTCGGCGGCGGCATCGTCGATGACGGCATCGTGAGAGCGTACCGGCGCCAGTCCAGTTCGGAACAGAACACGTTCGAGCGTCGCGACCTGGCGCCGCGGCCCGTTGCCATCGAGCGTCGCTTTGCCATAGAGCAGGAATCCGTGGGCGCGAGCCTGGACCTCGCGCGGTCGAAGACGTTCGGCAGCACCGTGCACCAGTTCGGCGGCGGCATCGAAGTCCGCCGCACGGATACCGAGGAGAGCCGCGACGGCTTTGAGACCGGCCTCGACGACGGCGTGACGACGCGCACGCTGCTCGGGGAGACGTTTCCCGTCCGGGATTTCCCGCTGAGCCGGAGTGTCGAGTGGGGCGCGTATATCGAGGACACGATCACCGTGGGCGCGTTCAGCTTCATCGCCGCGCTGCGGGCCGACAGCTACGACCTCGAACCGCAGGATGACCCGGTGTTCGCCGAGGACAATCCCGCCGTCGAGACCGTTTCCGTGAGTGAGACCGGGCTGACCCCGAAACTCGGCGTCATCTATCGCCTGAACCGGGACACCGAGTTCTACCTGCAGTACGCCGGCGGCTTCCGTGCGCCGCCGTTCGCGGACGCGAACATCGGCCTCGACATACCGCTGTTCAACTACCGGGCCCTGCCGAATCCGGATCTTCGTTCGGAGACGTCGCGAAGCATCGAAGGCGGGCTCCGCTGGCAGGGCGACGGCGCCTACGTGCAGCTTGCCGTGTTCGACAGCGCCTACCGGGACTTCATCGAGAGCCGGTCGCGCGTCGGCATCGATCCGGAAAGCGGCCGGGTCCTGTTCCAGTCCGTGAACATCGGCGAGGCCCGCATCTACGGCATCGATGCCCAGTTCGGCAAGGACCTCGACGGCCTGCTCGACGGGCTGTCGTTCGACGGCGCGTTCTACGCCGCGCGCGGGCGCAACGACGAAACCGGTGCGCCACTGAACTCCGTCGGGCCCGCAGAGATCGTGCTCTCGACGTCGTGGCGAACTGCCGATGCACGGACCATGGTCCGGCTCGCGCTGAGCGCGGCGGCCCGCTGGTCGGAACGCGACATGAGCGGCGGCGAGCTGTTCGAAGCACCCGGCTACGGCGTGTGGGACCTGTTCGCGACACGCCGGCTGGGCAAGGCCACGCGCCTGCGTGCCGGCGTGTTCAACCTGTTCGACAAGACTTACTGGCGCTGGACCGATGTCGGCGGATTGTCGCCGGACGACCCGGTGTTGCCGACGCTGGCGAGCGCCGGCCGCAGCCTGGCCGTCAGTATCGACCTGGGCTGGAACTGATCATTACGAGGAGACATCCGATGTTGGCAAGCAAGAAGACAAACGTCCACGGGGGGCGGTTTCGCTCCGCATCGACGTTCCTGGCGCTGGTCGTGGCCGGCGGGTTGTTCACGGTACCGGCCTGCGCGCAGGAGAAGTCCGACGCGCCGTCCGTGCACGCCGCTGAAACGGCGAGCGGCACGATGGCGGAACGTCTCGCCAACGGGCGCGCCGTCTACGAGGCCAACTGCGCCGCCTGCCACCAGGTCGACGGCCAGGGCCTGAAAGGGGCGTTTCCGCCGCTTGCCGGGTCCGACTATCTCGACCGCGATCGCAGCGACGTACTGAAGGTCGCACTGTTCGGACTGTCCGGGCCGGTCACGGTCAGCGGCGTCGAGTACAACGCGGTCATGCCCAGCATGGGGCACCTGACGGACCAGCAGCTCGCCGACGCGCTGAGCTACGTGTTCGACCGCTGGAGCAAGAACCAGGCGGCGGTAACGCCGGGCGAGGTCGCGGCACTGCGTGTCGAGACGGGCAACGTCGACCGCGCCGCGGGCCAGCCGCATACCGGGGCCAGCGAAGCGGAAATCCGTTACAGCGGCAGCCCGACGACCATTTCCGCCGAAGAAACCCGCGCCGTACGCAGCGAAGGCGCGCCGGAGCTCACCGACGACGAGATCGCGATGGCGACGCAGGTCTACTTCGAGCGCTGCGCGGGCTGTCATGGCGTGCTGCGCAAGGGCGCGACGGGCAAGCCGCTGACGCCGGACATCACGCGCGAGAAAGGTACCGAGTACCTGAAAGCGCTGATCACCTACGGCTCGCCGGCCGGCATGCCGAACTGGGGCAGTTCCGGTGAGCTCACGGCGGAGCAGATCGATGTGATGGCGCGCTTCCTCCAGGAGGAGCCGCCGGAGCCGCCGGAGTTCGGCATGGAGGACATGCGGGCAACCTGGAAAGTGCTGGTGCCGCCCGAGAAGCGTCCGGACAAGCCGATGCACGACCTGGACACCGACGACTTCTTCGCGGTCACGCTGCGCGATGCGGGCCAGGTGGCCATCATCGACGGCGCCAGCAAGAAGGTCGTGAGCATCCTGCCGACCGGCTACGCGGTGCACATCTCGCGTCCGTCCGCGTCGGGCCGCTACGTCTTCACGATCGGGCGCGACGCCAAGGTCGACATGATCGACCTGTGGATGGACCCGCCGGCGATCGTGTCCGAGATCAAGATCGGTCTCGAGGCGCGCTCCGTCGAGACGTCGAAGTACAAGGGCTTCGAAGACACCTACGCAATCGCCGGGGCCTACTGGCCGCCGCAGTACGTGCTGATGGACGGTGACACGCTGGAACCGCTGAAGATCGTGTCCACGCGCGGCATGACGGTCGACACGCAGGAATACCATCCGGAGCCGCGGGTGGCGGCCATCGTCGCCTCGCACAATCACCCGGAGTTCATCGTGAACGTGAAGGAGACGGGGCACATCCTGCTCGTCAACTACCAGGACATCGACGCGCTCACGGTGACCGACATCGAGGCAGCCCGCTTCCTGCATGACGGCGGCTGGGACAGCAGCAAGCGCTACTTCCTGACCGCGGCGAACCAGTCCGACAAGATCGCGGTGGTCGACTCGAAGGACCGCTCGCTGGCCGCGCTGGTCGACGTGGAGAAGATCCCGCACCCGGGTCGCGGCGCGAACATCGTCGATCCGGAGTTCGGGCCGGTCTGGGTCACCAGCGCCCTCGGCAACGCGAACATCACGTTCCTCGGCACGGACCCCGAAGGCCATCCGGAACACGCGTGGAAAGCCGTGCGCGTGCTCGACGGCCAGGGCGGCGGCTCGCTGTTCGTGAAGTCGCACCCGCGCTCGCGCAACCTCTGGGTCGATTCGCCGCTGAACCCCGACGAGTCGATCAGCCAGAGCGTCGCGGTGTTCGACATCGACAACCTGGACGCCGGCTACGAGGTTCTCCCGATCGGCGAGTGGGCGGAGCTGGGCGACGGACCGAAACGCATCGTGCAACCCGAGTACAACAAGGCGGGCGACGAGGTCTGGTTCTCCGTGTGGAGCGGCAAGGAGGAGGAGTCGGCGATCGTGGTCGTCGACGACGCCACCCGCACGTTGAAGCACGTGATCAAGGGACCGGACATCGTCACGCCGACCGGCAAGTTCAACATCTACAACACGGTCAACGACGTCTACTAGGAGACGAACATGCAGGCCCGTCTCTTCCTGCCGGCAGCCCTCGCCCTCGCGGCGGGGGCGCATGCCGGCGACAACACGTCGCTGGCGTCGGCGATCGATGGTGGCGAGGCGTCGGTCTCCGTGCGCTACCGCTACGAGTTCGTCGACCAGGACGGCTTCGACCAAAACGCGAACGCCTCCACCGCGCGCCTGCGTTTCAATTACGCGACCGGCGCCTGGTCGGGATGGCGCGCGTTCGGCGAGTTCGACTACGTGGGCGGCATCCTCGTCGACGACTACAACAGCGGCGCCGGCACGAGCCCGGACAAGGGCGCCTACCCGGTCGTGGCGGACCCGACCGGGGCCGACCTGAACCAGCTGTACGCGGAGTACCAGCACGAGGGCGGGGCGCGCCTGCGCTTCGGCCGGCAACGCATCCTGTACGACAACCAGCGTTTCGTCGGCGGTGTCGGCTGGCGCCAGAACGAGCAGACCTATGACGCGATCAGCGTGTTCGCCAACGTGGCCGACGGCATCGACGTCAACTATGCGTGGGTCGCCAACGTGAATCGGATCTTCGGCGACACCGTGCCGGCGGGCGACGAGCGCAGCAACACGCACCTGTTAAATGTCCACTACAACGTGAGCCAGGACTGGCACCTCGGCGGCTACGTCTACTACATCGACGGCGAAGACACGCCGTCCACGTCGGGCCTGACGGTCGGCGTTCGCGCCGGCGGCACGCTGAAGCCGGATAACCGGCCGCTGACGTGGAACGCCGAGTTCGCCCGCCAGAGCGATGCGGCCGACGCGCCGGTAGCCTACGACGCCGACTATTTCCACGTCGGCATCCGCTGGCAAGTCACCGAGGCTCTCGGCATCGGCGCCGCCATCGAGTCCCTGGGCGGCGACGACAGCCGCGCGGGCGCCGCGTTCCGTACGCCGCTCGCCACGCTGCACGCGTTCCAGGGCTGGGCGGACCTGTTCCTGGCGACGCCGGACGCCGGCATCGTCGATGCGTGGCTCAGCGCAGACTTCGAGACCGGCCGGTGGAAGTGGCAGGCCCGATGGCACGATTTCGGCGCCGAGTCCGGCAGCGGCGACTTCGGCTCCGAGCTGGACGTCGCGGCGAGCCGGAAGCTGGGCGATCGCTACGAAGTCCTGCTGAAGGCCGCCGTGTTCGACTCGGACGACGCCGCGTACCCCGACACGACGAAGGCGTGGGTCATGCTGACGGCGAACTGGTAAACCTCGCACGGGTTGCAGAACCAGCGGTGCAATTGACCTGGGTCAATGCGCCGCGACGGCGCCTGCGGAAACATACGAACGCATGACACGCACCACCTGCATCGATCCGGAGATACTGGCCCGGCACGACCGGCCCGGCCCGCGCTACACGTCCTACCCGACGGCCCCCCAGTTCACTGAGGACTTCGGGGCCGACGAGCTGCGCCGGCAGATCCTGCGCAGCAACGCGGAGCCGATACCGCGGGCGCTGTCGATCTACGTGCACGTGCCGTACTGCTTCATGCCGTGCTTCTACTGCGGCTGCAACCGCATCATCACGCGGGACACGCGCAAGGGCGAACGCTACCTCGAGCACCTGCTGCTCGAGATCGAACAGGTCTCGCCGCTGTTCGACCGGGACCGGGACGTCCTGCAGGTGCACCTCGGCGGCGGTACGCCAAATTTTCTCCGGCCGTCGCAGCTCGGGCACCTGATCGAGAGTCTGTCCCGGCACTTCCATTTCAGCAGCCGCAGCGACCGCGATTTTTCGATCGAGATCGACCCGCGCAACGTCGAGCCCGGCGATATCCGGGAGCTTGCCGCCATCGGCCTGAACCGGGCGAGCCTCGGCGTGCAGGATTTCGACCCCGACGTGCAGAAGGCGGTCAACCGCCTGCAAAGCGTCGAGCAAACGCTGGAGGTGATCGAGGCGTGCCGCGACTCGGGCTTTCGCTCCGTGAACGTCGACCTCATCTACGGCTTGCCGAAGCAGTCGCTGGCGGGCTTCGAGAAGACCCTGGACACGGTCGTCGAGGCGCGTCCGGACCGGCTGGCGGTGTACGGCTATGCGCACCTGCCGCACCTGTTCAAGGCACAGCGGCCGCTCGACGCATCGCAACTGCCGGACGCCGCGACGCGCCTGGCGCTGCTGCGCCTCGCGATCGAACGGCTCACGGACGCCGGCTACCGCTACATCGGGCTCGACCACTTCGCGCTGCCTAGTGACGATCTCGCGCTGGCGCAGGCGTCGGGATCGCTGCACCGGAACTTCATGGGCTACACGACGCACGCGGAGTGCGACCTCGTCGGGCTCGGCGTCAGCTCGATCAGCCACATCGGCGACAGCTTCAGCCAGAACCCGCGCGACGTCCCGGCCTGGGAGGTCGCCGTCGAGAGCGGCCGGCTGCCGGTCTGGCGCGGCCTGCAGATGGACCCGGACGATCGCCTGCGCGCGGACGTGATCCAGCAACTGATGTGCGCCGGACGGATCGACGTCGGCCAGGTCGAGCACCGCTACGACATCGACTTTCGCGAGTACTTCGCGGCGACCTGGCCGGAACTCGAACGGCTGGCCCGCGAGGACCTCCTTACGATCGGCCCGGACGGCATCGTTGCCACTTCGCAGGGCCGCTACCTGCTGCGTATAATCGCGATGTGTTTCGACCGGTACCTCCAGCAGCCACCGTGCACAACCCGCGGACCGACAAGCTACTCGAAAGCGATCTGACGTCGGGCCGCGTCGACGGCTCCCTCATCGAATGACGCCCGCCGAACCCGGACAGGCCCGGCGTGGCATTCCCGCCGACGACGGCGACGAACTGCATTTCTGCAGCACCTGCGCGTTTTCCGCCGCATGCCTCGACCGCGGCTACGACAAGTCGCGGCTGATGGACCTGCACGTGCTGGTCGAGCACTCGCCGCCGATACGGGAAGGCGAGCACATCTTCCGGGAGAGTGACGACTTCAATGCCATCGCGGCCGTCCGCGCCGGCACGGTCAAGACCTACGTCACGGACCTCGAAGGCCGGGAGCAGGTGCTCGGCTTCTTCCTGCCCGGCGAGGTCATCGGCCTGAACGCCATCTCGACCGCGAAGTACCCGTGCAACGCCGTCGCGCTGGAGACCGTGCTGCTGTGCCGGTTCTCATTCCCGAAAATCGCGACGCTGGCCACCCGCATGCCGGGGCTCCAGCAGCACCTGTTCCGCCTGCTGAGCGAGGACATCGGCAAGGCGAATTTCCTCGCGGGCGACTTCACCGCCGAGGAGCGCATGGCGGCGTTCCTCGTCGTGCTCTCGCGCCGCTACGCGGCCCGGGGCCTGTCGGCAACCCGCTTCCGGCTGACGATGGCCCGCACCGACATCGCGAACTACCTGAGGCTCGCCGCGGAGACGGTGAGCCGGATTCTCAAGCGCTTCCAGCGCGACGGGCTCGTCCGCGTTGACCGCCGCGAGATCGAACTGCTGGACCGGCCCGCGCTCGAGCGGGCCGCCCGGAACGTCCTGAGAAACTGATCCCCACTTGACCTGGATCAGGGCGGCACGCCACGCCGCCCGGCAGCATCCCCTGCACATTCGCAGGAGATTCCAATGAACAACGCAAAAAGGCTGTGGATCGGGCTGACCGTGCTGCTCGCCGTCTCGTTCGGCGTGCTGCTCTGGACGGGCGGCGAGATCCATCGCAAGGCACCCCCGATGCCGGAGACCGTCGTCACGGAAGACGGGACCGTCGTCTTTACGCGCGCGGACATCGAGCAGGGCCGGCAGGTCTGGCAGTCGATCGGCGGCCAGCAGCTCGGTTCCATCTGGGGCCACGGCGGCTACGTCGCGCCGGACTGGACCGCGGACTGGCTGCACCGCGAGGCGGTTGCCACGCTGGATGCCTGGGCCCGCGAAGGCTATGCCGTCGATGACTTTGCGTCCCTCCTGCCGGAAGAACAGGCGTACCTGTCGCGCCGTCTGCAGGATCGCATCCGCCTGAACACGTACGACGCCGATACCGGGACGATCACGATCGACGCCGATCGCGCGGCCGCGATGGCCGAGGTTGCGGGCCACTACGACCGGTTGTTCGGCGCGGACGCCGAGCTCGGCGACCTGCGCGAAGCGTATGCGATGAAGAACGACACGGTGCCGGATGCCGCGCACCGCGCGTCGCTGGCGGCGTTCTATTGGTGGTCCGCCTGGGCCGCGGTGACCGAGCGCCCCGGCAAGGAGATCACGTATACGAATAACTGGCCCGCCGAGTCCCTGGTCGGCAACGAGCCGCCCGCCAGCGCGTACCTCTGGACCGTGTTCAGCGTATTGTTCCTGATCGCGGGCATCGCGCTGCTGGGTTGGCATCACGCGCGCAGCGGGGAGGAGGAGCGCCCCGACAAGCTGCCGGAATCCGACCCGCTGGCGATGACGGTCGTGACGCCATCGATGCGCGCCACCGCGAAATACTTCTGGATCGTCATCGCGCTGTTCCTCGTGCAGATCCTGCTCGGCGCGATGACCGCGCATTACCAGGTCGAGGGCCAGGAGCTATACGGGTTCGCGATCAGCGACATCCTGCCGTACTCCCTGACGCGCACCTGGCACACACAGCTCGCGGTGCTGTGGATCGCGACGGCGTGGCTCGGCACCGGGCTCTACATCGCACCGGCAATCTCCGGCCACGAACCGAAGTTCCAGCGGCTGGGCGTGAACCTGCTGTGGGTCTGCCTGCTCGTCATTGTGGTCGGCGCGTTTGCCGGCCAGTGGCTGGCCGTCATGCAGAAGCTGGGGCTCGAGCACAACTTCTGGTTCGGCCACCAGGGCTGGGAATACGTCGACCTCGGCCGTTTCTGGCAATGGTTCCTGTTCATCGGGCTCGGCCTCTGGCTCACGCTCGTCGGCCGGGCACTGTGGCCCGCACTCCGGCGCCGCAACGAGTCGCGGCCGATCGTCGTGCTGCTGTTCCTGTCCACCGTCGCGATCGGCCTGTTCTACGGGGCCGGCCTGATGTGGGGCGAGCACACGCACCTGTCGATGGTCGAATACTGGCGCTGGTGGGTCGTGCACCTCTGGGTCGAAGGCTTCTTCGAAGTGTTCGCCACGGCGGTCATCGCGTTCCTGTTTACCCGCCTCGGCCTGCTCAAGGTCAGCACCGCGACCGTCGCCGTGCTGTTCGCGACGATCGTGTTCATGGCGGGCGGCGTGCTCGGCACGCTGCACCACCTGTACTTCGCCGGCACGCCGACCGCGGTGCTGGCGCTGGGCGCGTCGTTCTCGGCACTCGAGGTGGTCCCGCTCGCCTACATCGGTTTCGAGGCCTGGCATACGTACAAGCTGGGGCACGCAACGCCGTGGATGGCGCGCTACCGCTGGCCGATCCTGTTCTTTACCGCGGTGGCCTTCTGGAACCTCGTGGGTGCGGGCCTGTTCGGCTTCCTCATCAACCCGCCGCTGCCGCTGTACTTCATGCAGGGTCTGAACCTCACGCCGCTGCACGGGCACACCGCGCTGTTCGGTGTCTACGGCATGCTCGGTGTCGGCCTGATGTTGTTCTGCCTGCGCGGCATGAAGCCCGCGGCGGAGTGGAGCGAGCCGGTACTGCGTACCTGCTTCTGGTCGCTCAACATCGGCCTCGCCGGCATGGCCCTGATGACGCTGTTGCCGATCGGCGTGCTGCAGCTCATTGCGGCGATCAAGCACGGGTACTGGTACGCGCGCTCGGCGGAATTCATGCAGCAGCCGCTCATCGACCTGCTGGTATGGATGCGCGTGCCCGGCGACGTGATCTTCAGCGTGGGAGCCATGGCACTCGCCTGGTTCGTCGCGCGCCTGTGGATCGCGCCGCGAAAGCCGGCGCCGGTGGGCGCCGCCGGGCAGGAGACGGCGCGCTCGTAACGGCGAACCGGCGACGACGGTCATGATCGAGTTTTACCCGCAGATCAAGATGCTCCACGTGACGACCGTCGTCGCCAGCGGTTCGCTGTTCCTGCTTCGCGGTCTCACACTCCAGGCCGGGGAGTGGGGCCGCTGGGCGATGGCCGCGCCGGTGCGCTACCTGAGCTACAGCATCGACACGGTACTGCTGACGGCGGCGTTCATGCTGCTGACGATCCTGCCAACAGCCGTCTACGCGAACGGGTGGCTGGCGACGAAGCTCGTGCTGCTCGTCGTGTACGTTGGTCTCGGCACGTTTGCGCTGAAACGCGGCCGGACGAAGCGCGTGCGGCTGGCGTGTTTCGTTGCCGCGCTGGCAACCTATGCCACGATGTTCGCGATCGCGCGCACGCACGACCCGCTGGGTCCGGTCAGGCTGTTGCTCGCATGAACGTGGCGACCCCCGCCCGGGACGGCGCACGGCGCTTCGCGCTGTTCGACTACGGCTTCCGGCCGTTCTTCCTGCTCGCCGGCGGGTTCGCGCTGCTCGCGGTGCCGGCATGGTTCCTCCTGTACCGGGCAGGCTTGATGCCGCTGCCCGGGATGCCGGGGCAACTCTGGCACGGCCACGAGATGCTGTTCGGCTTCGTCGGTGCCGCGATCGCGGGCTTCATGCTGACGGCGGTGCCGAGCTGGACCGGCAGCCGGGGATTTGCGGGCCTGCCGCTCGCGCTACTGGTCGCGGTGTGGGTGGCGGGGCGCGCAGCGTTTTCGTTCGCAGCGCATCTGCCGCTGCTCGTCGTCGCCACGGCGGAGCTCGCGTTCATCCCGGGGCTGCTCGTCCTGGTTGCCCCACCCGTGCTGCGCATGATGAACCGCAACGTCCCCATTCTCGTCGTGCTGACCGTGATCTGGTGCCTCGACGCCGCGTTCCTTTGGGCCCTGGCGCACCAGGACGTTCGACTTGCGCAACGGGTGTTGCTGGTGACACTCGGCGTCGTGCTGCTGCTGATCACGATCATCGGCGGCCGCATCGTGCCCGCGTTTACGGGCAACGCACTGCGGGCGCGCGGCCTCAACGCGGGGCTGCGGCACCGGCCGTGGATCGAACGGTTTCTGATACTGGCGATGGCGTCGCTCGTGGCCGCCGACCTGCTGCGAGCGCCCGTCGCGGTCGTTGCGGCCGTCGCCGGCGCGGCCGCCCTGTTGCACGCGATTCGCATCAGTGGGTGGCAGACGTGTCATACCCTGCGGGACCCGATCGTCTGGATCCTGCACGCGGCTTACGCATGGCTGCCCATCGGGCTCGGCTTGCGAGCCGTGTTTCTCCTCACGAGCCATCCGCTGTCCGTGCACTGGATGCACGCACTCGGCAGCGGTGCGGCGGCGACGATGATACTTGCCGTCATGACACGTGCATCGCTCGGCCACACCGGGCGGCCGCTGCAGGTGTCGCGACTGACGGCGGTTTCCTACGGGCTGCTGCTCGCGGCGACGGCGATACGGGTGTTCGGTCCCGCCGTGCTGCCCGGTGCCTACACCGCGATCGTTGCTATCGCGAGTGCGGCATGGGCCGCGGCATTCGCGCTGTTCGTGTGGGTCTACACGCCCATTCTCTGTGGGCCGCGTGCCGACGGTCGCCCGGGCTAACCGTCGCTGAACTCGGCGTAGGCCGGATCGATCTCGTGGCGTGAGCAGGCCGGCGAGGCGTACTCGTCGTCGTCGGCTGCGCCCGGCTTCGGCTGCTGTTCGACGCAGATGGCGCTCGCGTCGTCGCCGGTCAGCGGCTCCCGCAGCAGCCGGCAGAAATGCGGCGACCCGTCCGCGTGACGTGCGGCAAAGTACACGCAGTCACGGCACATGCCAAAACGCTGCCGGCCGTCTTCCGCCAGGCGCAGGCGGAGCAGGGTCTCGAGGCTGTCGCCCAGCGCGCGCTGCTCCCCGGCCGACAGCGCCGAAATCACCTCGCGCGTCTTCGCCAGCGGGTCGGCTGCCAGGAGGCGGCGTCCCTTTGCCGTGACGCCGAGGTGGAAGCGGCGCTTGTCTTTCCGGTCCTGCCGCCGGCGGACGAGGCCGCGGCTCTCCAGCGCCTTGAGCGTCTGCGACACCGTGCCTTTCGTAATACCGAGGTAGGCCGTGAGGGCGGCCGACGTTTTCGAGAACCGGTTCGCCCGCTCGAGGTAGCGCAGCGCCTCCCAGTGCACCGGCTGCAGGCCGTTCGCGAACGCGTCCGTGGCGAGCAGGCGGCCCAGGCGCTCCAGCAGGGCGGCGATCTTCATCGGCTCGGGCATCGTCATGCGTAAATTGTATTGAGTCGAAACAACTCTTGCAATCCGGCGGCTGCGCGCCTACGATTCAAAAAGTAGCGACTCGAAACTAAAAGGAGATCCCGATGAACCGCCATGCCACCGTCTTTGCCGTCGCGCTGCTTGCGCCCGGTCTGGCCCTGAGTCACGGCATCGAAAGCGACGTCAAGCCCGGCACGCCGCCGCCGTTCGACATCACGTCCGCGCAGGCCACGACCGATGGCCGCCTCGCATCGTTCGCCATGGAAGTGGCCGGCGAGGCGGGCAGCATCCGGCCCGAACGGGTCGGGCAGCTCGCCGGTGCGAAGGTCACGGCCTACGTGTGGCCGACGGACATGGACCCGTCGGTCGTGGGCTTCGACGAGGCGTCCGGCATCCTGTCGCTTGTCATTACGGCGCACCCGGACTTCGACGACACGCCGCTGTTCGACGAAAACGGCGACGGTGACCCGGCGAACGACGGTGCCGACTGGCACTCGCACTGGGTCGTGCTGGTCAAGGACGAGGCGTGTGCAGCCGGGCTGAAGGTGCGCGACGTGTCCCCCGGCGTCGACCTGCTGCCGGCGACGGCGCCGATGCTGCCGATCGCGCTCGACAGTCCGGGCATGAGCCCGATCCTGGACGGGCGCATTGCGCGCATCACCGTGCCGGTCGCGGGCGCCGACGGCGTCGCGTTCGATGCGGTGACGGCGGAGCTGACGGTGAACGCCGCCGTTACGGCGCCGTTGTTGTGCGTGACCGGCGTGCATGACATCGCGTCGGGCGACCTGTCATTGCCGGGCCGCGTTCGCAACGAGGGTGCTGAGTAGAAATGTACCGGGCCGGCGCCGGTCGCCGGCCCTTCTCAATCGCGGCGCGAGCGCCAGACCGTCTCGGTGACTTCCGTGAACCCGGCTTCGCGGAACTTCGGCGCCGAGTTGTCGATCTCGTTGCGCGATTCGAGCTTCTCGAGTGCCGGCCAGTACGACCGGACCTCGTCGTCAGGCACTGAGTACGGCGGTCCTTCGACGCGCGACTGGTCGTACTCGAAGGTCACGACGAGCAGTTCGCTGTCCGGCGCGAGCAGCGCGTTCGTCTTGCGGACGTATTCGGCGCGAAATTCGGCGGGGAGGGCCACCAGCGCCGCGCGATCGTAGAGTGCGTCGAACGGCTCGTCGTCAAAGCCGAAGTAGTCGCCGAGGTGGATCGTGATGTCCAGGTCGGTGGCGCGGTAGACGTCGTTGCGTTGTTCGAAGTTCAGTTCGTTTTCGGCAAAGAACGCGTCCACGCCGATCGGCGAGAGCTCGACACCGACGACGGCATTCCCCTGTTGCGCGAGCCAGATCATGTCGGCGGACTTGCCGCACAGCGGCACGAGCACCCGCCGGCCGTTCGACCGCCAGTGCTTCTGCAGCAGCGCGTTGCCGCTGGCTTCATGCCAGCCGATGCGGCCCTCGACCCAGCGCAGGTGCCAGAACGTGTGCGTGTTCACGGGTGCCTCGTGATGCCATGCGTGAGCAGTATTGTGTTACTTGCGCGTCGGGCCAACAAGTGCGGCCCGGTGCCCCTGACACTCCTGGTCATGTCCCGGTATCCTAGCCGGTGTCGCGACCCGTGGGGCTCCGGCCATGAAGAACCCGCAGTTCGGCCGCCTGATCCGCAAGATCAACTGGTACCCGCCGTACCTCGGCATGGGTATTCGCGTGCGCGCGTACGCGGATGACTTCACGCGCTTCGAGGTGGAGCTGCGCGCGCGCTGGTACAATCGCAACCTGTTCGGCACCCATTTCGGCGGCGCGCTGTACGCGATGTGCGACCCGTTCTACGTGTTCATCGTGACGATGAACTTCGGGAAAGACTACATCGTGTGGGACAAGGCCGCCGCGATCGATTTCCTGAAGCCGGCGAAAGGCACGATAACCGGCGTATTCGAGATCGAGCCAGCCCGCCTGGACGCCATGCGTGCCGAAGTCGACGAGGCCGGAAAGAAGGTCTTCACGTTCGAGGCCGATCTCACCGACGAAGCCGGCGTCGTCGTTGCGCGCGTGCACAAGGACGTCTACGTGCGTCGCAAGTCGCCCGCGTGAGGAGGAGCCGCATGGGCAAACACATCGACCCGACGCGCGAGATCATCGAGGTGGCCACGTTCCGGGCGGCCACCGACGCCGGCGCACAGGTCGGCTGAGCGGCTGGCCGTGCCCCAGATCACCTCCCTGTTTGCGCACAAGGTCGTCGCCCAGGCCGATCCGGCCCTGGACAAGCACGCGCTGCTGCTATCGATCGGACTCGATCCCGAGGCACCGGTCGACCCGAAGGTCATGGTGTCGGACGTCGAGTACTACGACCTGTTTGCCAATGCCGCGCGCAATGATCCCGCCGGCACCGGGCTGCCGCTCCGGGTCGGCGCGAGCATGCGCTGCGAGGACTACGGCGCGTTCGGCCTCGCGTGGAAGTCCGCATTGAACCTGCGCGGCTCGTTCGAGCGCGCCGAACGCTATGCCCGGGTGCTGACGAGCGTGTCGACGTACGAGGTCTGCACGAGCGAGCAGGGCGTCATGATGCACCTGCACCGCGACGGCGACCGGGCAAACCTCGGGCTGCGCCTGTCCAATGAAGCGACGATCGCCAGCATCGCGGCGATCAGCGACGAAGTGTCCACCGGCCGCTTCCAGGCCAGCGCGATTTATTTCAAGCACGCGGCGCCGGAGACCGGGGCGGTGCACGAGACGCACTTCGGCTGCCCGGTCCACTTCGGCACCGACAGGGACGCCGTTCTCGTCGCGCACGAACGGGCCCGCGCGCCGAACCAGGTCGGTGATCCGGCAATCGTGAAGTTCTTCGACCGGCAGCTCGATGCCGAGGTATCCGCGCTCGACGACGACGCATCGCTGGAGCAGCGCGTACGCACCCAGGTGTCGCGGGCGCTCAGCCAGGGCATTCCGACGCTGTCGGACATCGCGTCGCAGTTCGGGATGAGCGGGCGCACGCTGCAGCGCCGCCTGTCGGATCGGGGGTATTCCTTCCAGACCGTCGTCGACCAGTCCCGGCGCGAACTCGCGGAACGGCTGCTCCGGGAAACGGGCTACCCGCTGACCGAGGTGGCTTTCCTGACGGGATTCTCGGACCAGACCGCGTTCAGTCGTGCCTTCAAGCGGTGGGCCGGGCAGACCCCGAGGTCGTTCAGGCTCAAGGCGTAGCCGGATCCGGCAGGAAGCGCGCCTGGCGCGCGGTGTCAAAAACGCGTCGCCCGCCGTCAAGAACCGGCGCGCCGGCCGACGGATGATGGGCTTGCACATAAACCTTACACGAGGAGCAAGCCATGACACCGGAAAACACCGAACACCACCAGGGCGGCACCGTGCTGGTACTGGGCGCCACCGGCAAGACCGGCCGCCGCATCGTCGCGAACCTCAAGGACAAGGGCATCCGCGTGCGCCGCGGCTCGCGGTCCTCGGTGCCGTCGTTCGACTGGAACAACGAGAGTACCTGGGACGACTGTCTCGACGGCGTCGAAGCCGCCTACATAAACTACGCGCCCGACCTCGCGATGCCGGGGGCGACGGACGCCATCCGCTCCTTTGTCGAGAAGGCCCGGCAGCAAGGCGTCAAGCGTCTCGTGCTGTTGTCCGGCCGCGGCGAGGAAGAGGCGCAGGCCTGCGAGCGCATCGTCCAGGAAGGCGGCACGGAGTGGACGATCGTGCGTTCCAGCTGGTTCAACCAGAACTTCTCGGAAGGCGCGTTCGTCGAGATGGTGCAGGCCGGCAGGATCGTGCTGCCCGACGTTGATACGCCGGAGCCGTTCGTCGATCTCGACGACGTGGCCGAGGTTGCCACCGTCGCACTGACGGAGCCCGGCCATGCCGGCGAGATCTACGAGGTTACCGGTCCCCGGCTGCTGACCCTGGTCGACATCGCCACCGAGATGTCGAAGGCGACGGGCCGCACGATTGCGTACACCCCCGTACCGCACGAGGCGTTCGTCGAGGGCGTCGTCCAGTCGGGCGCGCCGAAGGACGTCGTCTGGATGCTCGACTACCTGTTCGCGACGGTTCTCGACGGCCGCAACGCCTCGACGTGCGACGGTGTACAGCGCGCGCTCGGCCGGCCGCCGAAGGACTTCGCCGAGTACGCACGCGAGACCGCGGCGACCGACGCCTGGAGGGCCGTCGCATGACGGCCTGGATGACGATTCTGGTGATCGCGACGCTGCTGGGGAGCGCGCTGATCGGCGGCGTGTTCTTCGCGTTCTCGAGCTTCATCATGAATTCGCTCGCGCGCCTGCCGGCCGCCGAAGGCATCGCCGCGATGCAATCGATCAACGTGGTCGTGCTCAATCGCTGGTTCCTCGATGTCTTCATAGGGACCGCGGTGTTGTCGCTGGTCCTTGTCGTGATTGCGGTCCTGAACTGGGGCGACGCTCCGGCCGCGTGGTTCCTGTCCGGGGGCACGCTGTACGTCGTCGGGACGTTTCTCGTAACGGGGATGGGCAACGTCCCGCTGAACGACCGGCTTGCCGCCGTGTCCGCGCAGGACGCGAGCTCGGCCGCGCTCTGGGAGCACTACCTCGACCGCTGGACCCTGCTCAACACGGTGCGCACCGTTGCCGCCGTCGCGGCGGCACTGTGTCTCACGCTCGGACTCATCGGAGGAAACCATGCCTGACGCCAATGAGAACGTCGTTCGACGGTTCGTCGACGAAGTCATCAACCGCGGCGACTACGCCGCCATCCCCGAGCTCGTGCACCCGGACTACGTGTACCGGAGCCCGGACCAGGAACTGCGGGGCCACGCGGCGCTGGAGGCCCTGTTCACGGACTACCGCAACGGCCTGCCCGATCTCGATACGTCCATCGACGACCTCGTGGTCGCAGGCGACACCGTCGTGATCTCCGTGACGATGAGCGGTACGCACACGGGGGACCTGATGGGAATTCCGCCAACGGGCGAATCCATCGCGGTGCGCGGCATGGTGCAAAGCCGGCTCGAAGGCGGGAGAATCATCGAGGAATGGGAGATCCTGGACATGCTCGGCCTGCTTCAACAGCTCGGTGTGGTGTCGCTCCCGTCATGATCGTCGCCTACTGCACCGACGCCCAGTGCGCGTCCGTCGCCACCATCGTCAGCACGTCGTAGGTTGCCACGACCTCGTCGTTCTGGTTCGTGACCTCGGTGTCCCAGCGGACCTCGCCGTAACCGCTGTCGCCGCGCAGCGTCTTCTGCTTGCAGGTCAGCCTGACTCTTAATGAGTCGCCGACGTTGACCGGCGTGAGAAAGCGCAGGTCGTCCACCCCGTAGTTCGCCAGCACCGGCCCGAAGTCCGGGTCGACGAACAGGCCGGCGGCGAACGAGACGATCAGGTAGCCGTGCGCGACGATGCCGTCGAAGAACGGGTTCTTGATGGCCGACGGCTCGTCCGTGTGGGCGTAGAACGTGTCGCCGGTGAACTCCGCGAAATTCGCGATGTCCTCGGCGGTGACGGTACGCGGCGTCGAACGGAATGTGTCGCCGAGTTCGAGCTGCTCGAAGGTCTTGCGAAACGGGTGCACGCCCGGATCGCGCTCATCGGCGCCGCGAACCCATCGGTGGCCGATCGCGGTTAGCGTCTCCGGCGACCCCTGTAGCGCGGTTCGCTGCATGTAATGCAGAACGCCGCGCACGCCGCCCATCTCCTCGCCGCCGCCGGCGCGGCCCGGACCGCCATGCACGAGGTGCGGCAGCGGTGAGCCGTGCCCGGTCGATTCGTCCGCGCAATGCCGGTTCAGGATCAGCATGCGGCCGTGCCAGGCCGCGGTGCCGAGCACCAGCTCGCGCGCGACGGCGTTGTCGTTCGTGATGATCGATCCGGCGAGGCTGCCTTCGCCGAGGCGCGCAAGTTCGATGGCCTCGTCGAGCGTGTCGTAGGGCAACACCGTGCTCACCGGGCCGAACGCCTCGACGGCATGCACGGCCTTCGACGACAGCGGCTTCGCGCAGTGCAGCAGCGTCGGCATGAAGAACGCGCCCTTGCCCGCGTCCGCGTCGACGACGTCGAAGCTCTCGTTGCCGCCGTAGACGAGCTCGGCCTCGCGGGCCAGGTCGCCGACGCGCTCACGCACTTCGCGCTGCTGTCCGTGGCTCGCCAACGCGCCCATGTCGACGTCCTTGCTCGCGGGATTGCCGATTCGGATCTTCCCGAGCGCGGTCGACAGCGCCCGGACGAGGTCGGCCGAGATGGCGGCCGGCGCGATGACGCGGCGGATGGCCGTGCATTTCTGGCCGGCCTTGCTGGTCATCTCGCGCACGACTTCGCGCACGAACAGGTCGAACTCCGGCGTGCCGGGCACCGCGTCCGGCCCGAGGATCGACGCGTTCAGTGAATCGGTCTCCGCCGTGAACGCCACGGACTGTGCAACCACCCGCGGGTGCTGCTGCAGCATCTCGGCCGTGCCCTTGGAGCCGGTGAACGCGATCGTGTCCTGGCAGTCCAGGTGCTCGAACAGGTTGCCAACCGAGCCGCACACGAGCTGCAACGCGCCCGGCGGCAGGATTTCCGACTCGACGATGCGCCGCACCATCAGCTCGGTGAGGTATGCGGTGCTCGACGCCGGCTTGACGATCGCCGGCACGCCCGCAAGCAGCGTCGGCGCGAGCTTCTCCAGCATGCCCCAGCACGGGAAGTTGAACGCATTGATGTGCACGGCGGCGCCGCGCTTCGACGTGAACACGTGTTGACCGACGAACGTTCCGTTCTTCGACAGCGCCTCCGTCGGGCCGTCGAGGTACACGGTGTCGTTCGGCATCTCGCGCCGGCCCTTGCTCGAGAACACGAACAGCGTCGAAATGCCGCCGTCGATGTCGATCCAGCTGTCCGCCTTCGTCGCGCCGGTGGCCGTCGACAATTCGTAGAACTCGCGCTTGTGCTCCATCAGGTATTTCGCGAGCGCCTTCAGCATCTCGCCGCGCTCGTGGAACGTGAGGGCGCGCAGGTTGGCGCCGCCGACGCGGCGCGCGTGTTCGAGCATGCCGGCGAAGTCGATGCCGTCGCTCGTGATCTCGGCGACGACGTTGCCGTCGACGGCGGATCGCAGCGGGCGGCCCTCGCCAGCGCCTTCGATCCAGCGGTCGGCGACGAGATTCTGCAGTTTCATGGATACATTATCCGCGATTGATTGCTATTTTATGTATCGGATTGTACGTTCGGCGGAAGCCAAAGCAAGCAGGGTCCCATGTCGGTCAGTCGCGCCGCCAACAAACTGGTTACCGAGTTTCGCTCCCGGCCCACGCTGCGCGCGGGGTCGCTGATCACGACGGTGTTCGGCGACGCGATCGCGCCGCGCGGCGGCGTGGTGTGGCTCGGCAGCCTGATTCGCGCGATGGAACCGTTCGGCGTGAGCGAGCGGCTCGTGCGCACGTCGGTCTACCGGCTCGCCCAGGACGGCTGGCTGACGTCCGAGCAGGTCGGCCGCCGCAGCTATTACCGGTTGAGCGAGGACGGGCGTGAACGCTTCGCACAGGCGACGCACCGCATCTACGGCGACCCGGTGCGCGACTGGGACGGCGAGTGGTGCCTCGTGCTGCTCTCCGGCCTCGACGCCGCGGCGCGCGACGCGGTGCGGAAGGAAGTGGGCTGGCTCGGCTTCGCCGCGATGTCGCCGAACGTGCTGGCGCACCCGGCGCCGGACCCGGCGGACCTCGAGGTCACGCTGCGGCGCCTCGGCGTCGACAACGACGTCGTCGTCATGCGCGGCCGCGCCGAGCGCAGCGACGCGGCGCTCCGCAGGCTCGCACAATCCGGCTGGAACCTCGCGGACATCGACACGCGCTACGCGCGCTTCGTGAAGCGCTTCCGGCCGGTACTCCGGGCGCTGGAGAAGGCGCCGGTCGTGGCGCCGGAGACCGCGTTCCTGCTGCGGACGCTGCTGATCCAATACTACCGCAAGATCCTGCTGCGCGACCCGCACCTGCCGACCGCGCTGCTGCCGGCGGACTGGCACGGCCATGCCGCGTACCAGCTCTGCCGGAACGTCTACCGGGCCGTGTACGCGCCGGCCGAGGCGCACCTCACCGCCGCCATGGAGAACGCCGACGGCCCGCTGCCGCCGGCCGGCAAAGGCGCCCAGGCGCGATTCGGCGGCCTGGACGACGTCGTCATGCGGGTGGCGGAATGACCGCGGACGAGGCCCTTTGCGCTTGCGCGACCGGCTGACCGCGAGCGGCGCCAAAAGTGATACAGGAAAATTTGAAAACGTTCGAAAAACGTGACACATTGAACGGCTGATTCCGCGGCGGACGGCCGCGGTGACAGCCGCAACCGGGGAGGCAGCCCGATGTACACGCAGGGACTCGACCAGAAGGACAAGGCCAGGCCGGCGGCCGGCGAAGAGACGGCGGCGCAGCAGGACGCGTTCCAGGCACGCGTGGACGCCGAGGAGAAGATCGAGCCGAAGGAGTGGATGCCGGCGGCCTACCGCCGCACGCTCGTCCGCCAGATCTCGCAGCATGCGCACTCGGAGATCATCGGCATGCAGCCCGAGGGCAACTGGCTCACGCGGGCGCCGAGCCTGAAGCGCAAGGCGATCCTGCTCGCGAAGGTGCAGGACGAGGCGGGCCACGGCCTGTACCTGTACAGCGCGGCCGAGACGCTCGGCGTGTCGCGCGACGAGATGGTCGGCGACCTGCTGTCCGGCAAGGCGAAGTACTCGAGCATCTTCAACTACCCGACGCTGACCTGGGCCGACATCGGCGCGATCGGCTGGCTCGTCGACGGCGCGGCGATCATGAACCAGATCCCGTTGTGCCGCTGCTCCTACGGCCCGTACGCGCGCGCGATGGTGCGCGTGTGCAAGGAAGAGAGTTTTCACCAGCGCCAGGGCTTCGAGCTCATGCTGGAACTGTGCCGCGGCACCGGGGCGCAGAAGGCCATGGCCCAGGACGCGCTCGACCGCTGGTGGTGGCCGTCGCTGATGATGTTCGGCCCGAACGACGCGGACTCGAAGCACTCGGCGCAGTCGATGGCCTGGAAGATCAAGCGATTTTCGAACGACGAGCTGCGCCAGAAGTTCGTCGACGTCACGGCCCCGCAGGCCGAGTTCCTGGGGCTGCGCATCCCGGACGACGACCTGGCCTGGAACGCGGAGACCGGGCACTACGACTTCGGCGAGATCGACTGGTCGGAGTTCCACCAGGTGCTCGCCGGCAACGGCCCGTGCAACCGCGAACGCATGGAGAAACGCCGCGCGGCGCACGACAACGGCGCCTGGGTGCGCGAGGCGGCTGAGGCGCACGCCGCGAAACGTGCTGCGCGCGACGCCGCCTGAGGCGAAGGACACGAGGTGACCGACATGAGCAAGAACGGCTGGCCGCTTTACGAGGTGTTCATCCGGACGAAGTCCGGCCTGAGCCATCGCCACGCCGGTAGCGTGCACGCCGCCGACGACCAGATGGCGCTGGACGCGGCGCGCGATACCTACACACGGCGCATGGAGGGCGTGAGCCTCTGGGTCGTCCGCTCCGACCGCATCGTCGCGTCGGACCCGGCGGAGAACTCGGCGTTCTTCGAGCCGGCCGAGGACAAGATCTACCGGCACCCGACGTTCTACGAGATTCCGGACGGCGTGGAGAACCTGTGAACACAACCGACGCACTGCTGGCTTACGTGCTGCGCCTCGGTGACACGGCGCTCGTCACCGGCCAGCGGATGATCGAGCGCGTGACCGGCGAGCCGGAGCTCGAGGAAGAGCTCGCGAACGCGAACTTCGCGCTGGACTACGTCGGCCAGGCGCGGCTCTTCTATGCCTACGCGGGCGAACTCGAGGGCGAGGGGCGCGGCGAGGACGACTTTGCGTACCTGCGCGACAGCCAGGCATTTCGCAACCTGCTGATCGCCGAGCAGCCGAACGGCCACTTCGGCGACTGCATCGTTCGCCAGTTCCTGTTCGAATCGTTCTACGTGCTGCAGCTCGAAGCGCTGGCCGCGTGCGGCGACCGGCGGCTCGCGGATATCGCGGCACGCGGCGTCAAGGAGATCCGCTACCACCTGCGCCATGCGACGCAGTGGCTGGTCCGGCTCGGCGACGGCACCGAGGAGAGCCACCGGCGCGTCGCCGGGTCGCTCGAACGCTACTGGCGCTACACCGCGGAGTTCTTCGACGGGGATGACGTCGACGACGTCATGCGCGATGCGTTCGGCGGGCCCGACCTGGCCTCACTCGAGCCGCGCTGGCGGGAGACCGTCGCCGGCGGGCTGCGCGAAGCGATGCTTTCGGTGCCGGAGGACGAAGCCGCGCAGACCGGGAGCCGGCGCGGCCTGCACACGGAACACCTGGGCTACCTCGTGGCCGAGATGCAGCACCTGCATCGCGCGCACCCGGGCGCAAGATGGTAGGCGTCACCGAGCAACAGGTGCGCCGCTGGCTCGCCGCGGTGCCGGACCCCGAGATCCCGGTGCTGTCAATCACGGACCTCGGCATCGTCCGCGACGTGAGCGTGTCCGGCGGCGTCACGGTAGGACTGGCGCCCACCTACTCGGGCTGCCCCGCCACCGAGGCCATCGAAGCCAGCGTCATCCGCGCGTTGCGCGAGAAAGGCGTGGACGATATCCGCATCGAGCGGCGGCTTTCGCCGCCGTGGACGACGGACTGGATCACCGAGGAGGGACGGGCACGACTGCGCGAATACGGCATCGCGCCGCCGTCGCAGGCGACCGGCAAGCACGGTCTCCTGCACGCCGACCGGCCGGCCGCGTGCCCGCGCTGCGGCGCGACGGCGACGACGCGGGTCAGCGAGTTTGGCTCGACGCCGTGCAAGGCAGCGTACCGTTGCGACGACTGCCTCGAGCCGTTCGAGTACTTCAAATGCCTGTGAAGGACCGCTGACGCATGCGTCGCTACCACCCGCTCACCGTGCTCGACAAGCGACGCGAGGCGCGAGACGCCGTGCGCATCGTGCTGGATGTGCCGCCCGAGCTGCGCGACACGTTCGCGTTCCAGGCCGGGCAGCACCTGCCGCTCAGCGTGGAGCACGACGGCAAGACGTTGCGCCGGACCTACAGCATCTGTTCGCCCCCGGGGCGCTGGCCGCTCGAGATCGGTGTGCGCGTGCAGCCCGGCGGGGCGTTCTCGACCTGGGCGGATACCGTGTTGAAGCCGGGCGACACGCTGGCCGTGATGCCGCCGTTTGGGCAGTTCCACGCGAACCCGGTGGCTTCCGCGCGCAAGACCTATCTCGCCGTCGCGGCCGGCAGCGGCATCACACCGATCCTGTCGATCGTGAGCGAGCTGCTCGAGCGCGAGCCGTCGAGCCGCGTGCTGCTGTTCTACGGAAACCGGCGGCAGGCGACGACGATGTTCATCGACGACCTGTACGCGCTGAAGAACCGCTTCCCGGGCCGCGTGCTGCTGCATTTTGTATTCAGCCGCGAGGAGCAGGAGCTGCCGGTCGCGGCCGGCCGCATCGACGCGGCGAAGCTGCGCGAGCTTTGGGATGCGTTTTGCACGCATGCGATGCCGGACGAAGCGTTCCTGTGCGGGCCGGACTCGATGATCGACGACCTGCGGCCGGTCCTCGCGGAGCTCGGGCTGCCGGATGACGCGATCCATTCCGAACGTTTCGGCGCGCCGCGCCGCACGGCGGGCGAGTCCCCGCGCGTGGAAGTCGCGGCCGGTGGCGCGGAGATCACCGTGATCCTCGACGGCCACCGCAAGTCCTTCGCCATGCCGACCGACGCCCCGAACATCGTCGACGCGGGCGCCGAGCACGGCGTGGAACTGCCGTACTCCTGCAAGGGCGGTGTCTGCGCGACCTGCCGCTGCCTCGTGACCGAGGGCGAGGTGACGATGGCCGTCAACTACGGCCTGGAGCCCTGGGAAGTGGAAAAAGGCTACGTGCTCGCCTGCCAGTCCCGGCCGCTGAGCGAGCGCGTCACGCTCGACTACGACACCGTCTGACGGCGCCGATTGGCGCGATTTCAAAAGCCCGGGCCCGGCCGGCACCGTACACTGTTCCAAGGTATGCCTGCACGCGGCAGGCACGCCATGACCCGCAACGACGAGACGCATCGATGAGCAAATCCGGCAACCAGGCCGTCGCCGACCTTCCCGACCGGCAAAGTTCGTATACCTACGACGAGCTGATCCGTTGCGGTCACGGGGAATTCTTCGGGCGCGAGAACGGCAAGCTGCCGTTGCCGCCGATGCTGATGCTCGATCGCATCGCCACGATCAACTCGGACGGCGGCCAGTACGGCAAGGGCGAAATCAAGGCGGAGCTCGATATCCGGCCGGACCTGTGGTTCTTCGACTGCCATTTCGATGGCGACCCGGTCATGCCGGGCTGCCTCGGCCTGGATGCGATGTGGCAGCTCGTCGGCTTCCACCTCGTCTGGTCCGGGCACGAAGGCCGTGGCCGCGCGCTCGGTTGCGGCAAGGTCAAGTTCTTCGGCCAGGTTCTGCCGAAGGCCAGGCTGGTCACGTACCAGATCGACATGAAACGCGTCATCTCGCGCAAGCTGACGATGGCGATCGCCGATGCGTCGATGTCCGTCGACGGCCGCGAAATCTACACGGCCGAGGACCTCCGCGTCGGCCTGTTCACATCCACTGACGATTTTTGAGGCGAATCAATGCGTCGCGTAGTCATTACCGGTATGGGCGCGGTATCGTGCCTCGGCAATTCGCTGGAAGAAATCACGGCGGCGCTGCGCGCCGGCCGCTCCGGCATCGTGTACAACGAATCGTTCCGCGAGATGGGACTGCGCAGCCAGGTGTCCGGCAGCGTCAACATCGACGTCAAGGAACACATCGACCGCAAGGTGCTGCGCTTCATGGGCGACGCCGCGGCGTACGCGTACATCGCGATGCAGAAGTCGATCGAAGATGCCGGCCTGGACGCGGACAGCATTTCCGATCCCCGCATCGGCCTGATCGCGTCCTCCGGTGGCTGTTCCAGCGAAAGCATCATCGGTTGCTCGGACACGCTGCGTGCGCGCGGTGTGCGCAAGATCGGGCCGTACATGGTGCCGCGCTCGATGAGCAGCTCCGTGTCCGCCTGCCTCGCCACGCCGTTCCGCATCAAGGGCGTGAACTACTCGATCACGTCGGCCTGTGCGACGAGCGCGCACTGCATCGGCGCAGCGGCCGAGCAGATCCAGCTTGGCAAGCAGGACCTGGTCTTCGCCGGCGGCGGCGAAGAAGAACACTGGAACCTCACCAGCATGTTCGACGGCATGGGTGCCCTGACCACGAAGTACAACGACGAGCCGGCCAGGGCGTCGCGTCCGTACGACGTGAACCGCGACGGGTTCGTGGCCTCCGCGGGCGCCGGCATGCTGGTGGTCGAGGAGTACGAGCACGCGGTCGCTCGTGGAGCACGGATCTACGCTGAGCTGGTCGGCTACGGCGCGACCTCGGACGGCTACGACATGGTCGCACCGTCCGGCGAAGGCGCGCAGCGCTGCATGAGCCTCGCGATGTCGACGGTCGACGACCGGATCGACTACATCAACACCCACGGGACGAGCACGCCGGTCGGCGACGTCAAGGAGCTCGAGGCGATTCGCGCGGTCTTCGGCGACGATATCCCGCCGTTCGGTTCCACGAAGTCCATGTGCGGGCACTCGCTCGGTGCAACCGGGGCGCAGGAGGCGATCCATTGCATCCTGATGATGACGAACGACTTTATCGCGCCGTCGATCAACGTCGAGGACCCGGACCCCGCGGTCGAAGGCATGCCGCTCGTGACGAAGACGGTCGAGAACGCCGGCCTGCGGACGGCGATGAGCAACAGCTTCGGCTTCGGCGGTACGAACGCCACGCTCGTGTTCCGGAAGAACTGAGCCGGCGACGCTCTGTGAATCGCCCCGGCTTTTGGCCATAATCCGGGCGATGAAAATCGAAACACTCTCCGAGACGAACTGCTTCGGCGGCCGCATCGGCTTTTACCGTCACGCGTCCGCGACCAACGACTGCGACATGCGCTTCGCGGTCTTCGTGCCGCCACAGGCGGCGTCCGGCAAGGTGCCGGTCGTCACGTTCCTGTCCGGGCTCACCTGCACCGAAGAGAACTTCATGGTGAAAAGCGGCGCGCAACGCGTGGCCGCCGAGCTCGGCATCATGCTCGTCTCGCCCGACACGAGCCCTCGCGGCGAGGGCGTGCCCGACGACCCTGACGGCGACTACGACTTCGGCCTCGGGGCGGGCTTTTACCTCAACGCTACCCAGGCGCCGTGGTCGCAGCACTACCACATGTACGACTACGTGCTGGGCGAGTTGCAGCAGGCCGTCTTCGAGAATTTTCCCGGCGACGCGTCGCGCCACGGGCTGACCGGCCATTCGATGGGCGGGCACGGCGCACTGACCATCGGCCTGCGCAACCCGGATCGTTTTCGCTCGCTGAGCGCGTTTGCCCCGATTTGCACGACGCTGCATTCGCCGTGGGGGCAGAAGGCGCTGGGCTACTACCTGGGCAATGACACGTCGGCGTGGGCGGAGTACGACGCCGCCGAGGTGGCGCGGCGATGCGAGCAACCGGCGCATTACCGAAAGGTGCTGGTTGACCAGGGTGGCGCGGACGCCTTTCTCGAGGAGCAGCTGCAGCCGGACCGGCTGGCCGATGCCTGCCGGGAAAGCGGTGTTTCACTCGAGCTGCGCGTACATCCGGGCTACGACCATGGCTACTACTTCATCTCGACGTTCATCGAAGAGCACCTGAATTTCCACGCCGCCGAGCTGCGCGCCTGACCGCGGGGTGCCCGCGGTGACGGCCGATGACTGAGCTCGCCGTCCTCGCGCTTGCGATGCTCGCGACCGGCTGCATCGCCGGCGTGCTGGCGGGCCTGTTCGGCATCGGCGGCGGCATCGTCATCGTCCCGGTCCTCGAAGCGACGCTCGGCGTGCTCGGCATCGACCCGGCGATTCGCATGCATATCGCCGTCGCCACGTCGCTGGCGACGATCATTCCGACGTCGATCTCGTCGGCGCTGGCACACCATCGCCGGGCGTCGGTCGACACGACCATCGTCCGCCGCTGGGTGGCATTCGTGTTCGCCGGGGCACTTGCCGGCGCCTGGATAGCGTCGCAACTGCACAGCCGCGGCCTCGCGTTCATCTTCGCGACGCTCGCGCTGCTGGTCGCGATCAAGCTGGTGTTCTGGCCGGAGACGCGCAACCTGACCACGACCGTGCCGCGCGGACCGCTGGTGCCCGCCATTCCCGCTTCTATCGGTGCGCTGTCCAGCATGATGGGCATCGGCGGCGGCACGTTCTCGGTCATGACGCTGACGCTGTTCGGCATGCCGATTCATCGCGCCGTCGGGACCGCGGCGCTGTTCGGGCTCGCCATCAGCCTGCCCGGCACGCTGGGCTACGTCGTGACGGGATGGGGCGACCCGCGATTGCCGCCGGCAAGCCTGGGCTTCGTCAGCCTCGCCGGATTCGCGCTGATTGCCCCGGCGACCATCCTGTTCGCACCACTCGGCGCGCGCATCGCTCACGCGTTCTCAGCGCGCAGCCTGTCGATTGCGTTCGGTGCATTCCTTGTCATTGCCGCGATCCGGCTGTTCCTGCGCGCCTTCGCCGGCTGATCGCCGCACCGTCAGTCGAGTTTCTTGCCGAAGCGCAGCGCCGCGGCCATCATCGCGAACGTCGCGAAGGCGCTCAGTGCCAGGACCTCGTGCCAGAGGTCGGCCAGGCTCGCCTCGCGCAGCATGATGCCGCGCGTCATGCGGATGAAATGCGTGGTGGGCAGCAACTCGCCGAGCCACTGCGCAAAACGCGGCATGCCGTCGAACGGGAACATGAACCCTGACAGCAGGATTGACGGCAGCAGGATGAAGATCGTCACCTGCATGGCCTGGAACTGGGTCTTGACCGCCGTGGAGATCAGCAGGCCGAGCGACAGGTTCGCCGCGATGAACAGCGACGCCGCGCCGTAGAGCTGCAGGACGCTGCCGCGTACCGGCACGTCGAACAGCAGCCGGCCGATGAAGACGATCAGCGCGAGCTGGAACAGGCCGAACACGATATACGGGACGACCTTGCCGATCATCAGTTCAGTCGAGGTCACCGGCGTGTTGATCAGCAGCTCGAGATTGCCGCGTTCGCGTTCGCGCACGATCGCGACGGCCGTGAACAGGATCATCGTCATCGTCAGGATGATGCCCATCAGGCCGGGAACGATGTTAACGGGCGTGCGCCGCTCCGGGTTGTAGTACGCGCGGACCTCGATGTTGCCGGCCGGCGCGGCCCGTGCCTGGCTGTCGAAGCGAATGGGCAGCTGCCGAAGCTGGCCGGCGACGCCGAGTATCGTGGGATCGGTGCCGTCGACCATCAGCTGTGCGGCCGGCCGCGCGGCGTCGATGGCGCGCCGGTCAAAATCCGGCGGTATGTGCACGCCGATCGAAATTTCCCCGGACCGCAGCAGTGCCTCGAGTTCCTCGGGGGAATCGACTTCGCTGACGATGCGCGTGACCTGCGTCTGCCCGAGGCTGGATACGAATTCGCGCGACAGGTGTGTTTGCGCCTGGTCCGCGACTGCGGTCCGCAGGTTCCGCACGTCCATGTTGATCGCGTAGCCGAACAGCAGCACCTGGCCGACCGGGATACCGACGACCATGCCGAACGTCAGCCGGTCACGGCTCAGCTGGCGCACTTCCTTGCGCAGGATAGCGAAGATGCGTGACGGGCTCATCAGGCGGCCTCCGGCTGCGTGGTATGCATCGTCGCGGCGACGAACACGTCTTCCAGGCTGGGCTCGGTGAGTTCTACCGCCGCGTTGACGTGCGAGGCGGCAAGGGCGCGCCGCACGATGGTCTCCGGGTCGGGGATCTCCTCGGGGACCAGTGCGCGCAGGCGCATGCCGAGCTGCGTGACCGTCGCGACCTCGCGGACCTCGTCGAGCACGTTCTGGGCCGCGTACGGGTCGTCGGCCCGCACCTCGACAACCCGCATGCCGGTGCTGTTCTGCAGTTCCTCCGGCGTGCCGTCCGCGACTTTCGCGCCGCGCGCGAGGATCGCGAGCCGGTGGCAGCGTTCCGCTTCGTCCATGTAGTGCGTGGACAGGAGGATCGTGGTGCCGGCCTTCGCGAGCCGGAACAGGTTCGCCCAGAAGTTACGCCGGCTCTGCGGGTCCACGGCGCTCGTCGGCTCATCGAGCAGCAGCAGTTCGGGGTGGTGCAACACCGCGCAGGCGAGCGCGAGGTACTGGCGCTGGCCGCCGCTCATGCTGCCGGCGAGCGCATTGCGCTTGTTCGTCAGGGTGTAGCGCTCCAGCAGTTCCTCGATGCGGGCCTTGCGCTTCGCCATCGGGTAGGAATAGATGGCGGCGATGAACTGCAGGTTCTCGAGTACCGTCATGTCGGAGAACAGCGAGAACGACTGCGTCATGTAACCGATCCGGGGCTTCAGGTCAGCCGTCTTGCCCGGAATCACCGTGCCGAGCACGTTTGCCGTGCCCTCGGTCGGCGTGAGCAGGCCGCAGAGCATGCGGATGGACGTCGACTTGCCGGAGCCATTCGGTCCCAGGAAGCCGTAGATGCGGCCCTTCGGGACGTCGAGATCGACGTGGTCGACAGCCGTGAAGTTGCCGAAACGCTTCGTCAGGCCGCGCGCTTCGATGACGATGTCGTCCTTCATCGCGCGTCGTCGAGCAGTTCGACCTCGACCGGCACGCCGTCGGGGATGCGTTCGGCGCGGCCGAGAATGTCCACCTTCGCGACGTAACTCAGCCGGCCGCGGTCGTGTTCCGTCAATGCGTAGTAAGGCGTGAACGATGCGTCACTCGAGACCCAGCGGACTCGGCCGTCGAGCGGCGTGCCGATACCGTCGACGTGCACGCGTACCTTGCTGCCCGGCGTGGTGCTGACACGCCGCGCCTCGGTGACGTACACGCGCGCATAGGCCTGTTCGCCGCCCAGCATCACGAACACCGGCTGCCCGGCGACCGGCCGTTCGCCGATTTCGAACAGGCGGCTGTCGGCAAGCCCGTCCACCGGCGCGCGGATCGACAGGCGATCGAGGGACAGCCGCGCGGTGTCGACGCGGGCTTCCGCTGCCGCGACCGCTGCCTCGGCCTGGTCCAGTTCCTCGACGGTGGTGCCGGCCAGCATTTCCTCGAGTTGCGCTTCGTAGAGTTCGAGGCTGGAAACGGCGGCATCGAGGCGCGATTTCGCCTGGTCGCGCAACTCGGTCGAGAGCAGGTCCTGCTCGTAGATGCGGCTGATGCGCTCGAACTCGTCAGTGCGGAAGCGGACCTGGTCGCGGGCGCCGGAGACGTTGGCGCGCCCCGCACGGATCTGCTCTTCGCGCGGTCCGCGAACCAGTTCCGCGAGGCGCGCGCGGGCCTGCGCGACGTCGGCCTCGGCAGTCGCGAGATTGGCGCGCGCGCGCGTCGGGTCCTGCTGCACCAGGAGGTCGCCGGCTGCGACGCGGCTGCCTTCCGCGACGGCGATCTCGATAACGGGTTCCGCGGCCTCGGCCGTCAGCTCGATACGGTCGGACGCGGTGACGCCGACGAAGATGTTCTCCGGCGTCTCGCTGCTGCACGCGGAGAGCGCGAGCAGTGCGAGGAGGAGCGTGCAGTATCGGGACATGTGTTACTCCGGGCGGGCCCTGAAGTGATCGAGGAGCATCTCGACGTGGGTTTCGATGAGTCGGTCGGTGTCGAGCGGATGCTTGGCGAACAGGATCTTCCACACCACCGACAGCATGACCGGTGCGAGAAACAGCTGCGGAAGGTCGTTGATTGCCGTGGGCCGGAACTCGCCGCGCTCGATGCCGCGTTCGACGAACCGGCGAATGGCGGCAAGGCCACGGCAGACGACGTTCTCGTAGTAGTAGTCGACGAGGTCGGGATGCCTCGGTCCTTCCTCGAGCAGCAGGCGGATGACGATCCGGACCCGCGAGTCGGGGATCGTCTTCATGAAGTCGAGCATCGGGCCGCGCACGAAGTCTTCCGACGGCAGGTCGGTTTCCTCGACGATGCGGATGAGCGCATCGACGCGGCGCGTCACCACGTTGCGGATGACCGCCTTGAACAGCTCTTCCTTCGTCTTGAAGTAAAGGTACGTGAGCCCCTTGCTGACCCCGGCACGGCGGGCGACGTCCTCGACGCGGGTGCCGGAGTAGCCGTTTTCCGCGAATGCCTCGAACGCCGCTTCCGCGATTTCCTGCGGGCGGTCTTCCTTGCGGCGCTGGTATCGCGGTTCGTTCATCGGGCGGGCCGGTGGCGGGTTCAGGGAGCCGAGTATAGTTACTGACCAGAGAGTCAGCAAGGATCGGGTGCGCGGTTGCGGCGGGATTGCGGCATAATCCGCGCCATGTTCAGCTACATTGACCCCCGCGTTCGCAAGCAACTGATCGCAGAGGGAAAATTATTCCGGATCGACCTGGAGGGCCGCCGCGTCGCCGTCGATGCGCCGCCCACGGGCGAGCGGACCATCAGCCTGCTCGGCCCGATCCCGCTGCCGCTCGACGTCGCCGGCCGGCGCGTCGACGTGCAGTGGTACGCGAGCGTCCGCAATACCGAGCTCGCCAAGCTGCAGGAGCTGGCCGACGAACTCCGCGCGCAGAATGCGCAGGCGTCATTCGCCACGTTGGCAACCTCGATGGCCGTCAACAGCGTGCTGCTGCTGGGCGAGCCTGCCGAATGGAAGTCGCCGCTCGTCCGCGTGCACTCGAGCTGCCTGACGGGCGACGTGTTCGGTTCCGAACGCTGCGAATGCGGGCCGCAACTGCATGCCGCCCTGCACCGTATCGACGACGAGCCGGGTGGCGGGATGATCGTGTACATGTCCGGCCACGAGGGCCGCGGCATCGGCCTGTGGGCGAAAGCCGCGACCTACCTGCTGCAGGACGGCGGCGAAGATACGTACCAGGCAAACCGCTCGCTCGGCCTGCCGGACGACTCGCGCGACTTCAGCGACGCGGCGGCGCTCCTACGGCATTTCGTCGGCCGCAAGCCGATCCGGCTCCTGACGAACAACCCGAAGAAAGTCGAGGATCTTGCGGCGCACGGCGTCACCGACGTCACCCGCGTGCCGCACGTCTGCGGTGTGAAGGACAGCAACCGTCGTTACCTCGCGGCGAAGAAGGATTGGGGCCACGAATTCGAGATTCCGGATTCCGAGCACTAGCCGTCAGGATGCCGAGACGGTGATAGACTCCTTGCCTGCAAGGGTGCACAAAGCGATCTGAAGCGGCATTACCGGCATGGGAACGGCAAAACGCGACTACAGTCCGGGTCAGGCGCCTTCCGAGGCGCAGCTTGTCGGTGCCCACTACCGTGCGCGCCAGCGAATCGGGCATGGCCGACTCGGTGAAATTTTTGCGGCCGACGATGAGGGATACGCGCAGATCGCGGTGGAGCACGAGGTTGCGCTGCAGATCATCCCGGAAGACATTGTTCGCAACAACGCGCTCTTCAACCGGCTCGATGTCGGTTACTCGCTCCTGCGGAACGCCGCCCACCCGAACATCGTCGGTATCCGACGGTTCGGACGGCACGGAAAGCTGGGCTACCTGGCCATGGAACTGCTTGAAGGCGTTTCACTGCGATACGTCCTGGAAGATGCGGGAGTGCTGCCGCCGGAGGAAGCGAAGCCGGTCATTCGCGGCCTCGCGCAAGCGCTCCGGTTCCTGCATGCGAACGGGATCCTGCACGGCAACCTGAGAACCAGGAACGTCTTCGTAACCGAATCGCTGGAGGTGCGGCTGCTCGACGTGCTGCCACTGGGTGCGGATCAAGCGACCATTCGCGGGGGCGCGACGAGTTCACCGTTCAGCCGTTGCTCTACCCGAGACGACATCTACGGCCTCGCCTGCATTGCTTACGAGATGCTGGCCGGCAAGCACCCGTTCAACCATAGCCCACCTGCAGAGGCGCAGCGGGCGGGGCTCGAGCCGGATCGCATCGCCATACTGTCCGATCGCGAATGGAACGCGCTTCGCAAGGCGTTGTCGTTCGACGATGCATCGCACACTGCGTCGGTCGACGAGTTCGTGCGTGAATTTGGTATCACCAGCGCGGACCGCCTTCAGCCGTCCGCGGAAAACCCCGTGGCGCGGGCAAGCGCAACTCCTGCGGCGAACGGCGCAACGACGTCGGTCGCAACACTTCCGCTGCGCGCGAAACCGATGGAGCGTGCGGCCCCGGCCACGCTGTCCGGGCCGGTCGCGCCGTCGCGGGACCGGTTGCGAGGCGCCCATCCGGCCGGCACGAAGACGGGGCCCCGGCGCGCTTTGCTACTGGCGCTGTTGCTGGTCACGATCATGGCCTGGAACTATCACGGTCGGCCTCAAGCCGATATTGCCGCAGCGATCAACTTCGTCGAAGCAAGGGTCGTGCCGGTCGCGCCCGTCGTACCGGTCTTGCGGACGCCGCGGAATGACACGATGGAGGCTGCTGTACCACCGGGGCAAGCCTCGGCGAGGATATCGGAAGATGCCGCGGCCGGTGCGTCGCCGGAGAGCGAGGACCTATCCGCCTCGGGCGACACCGGCCCGCCGGTCGAGGACGACGTGCAGGCTGCTCCATCGCCGGCAATCATCACGGTGTCCGAGGCCGACGGCTTTGCGCGTGTGCCCGTGCTATCGACCGAATACACCGGGACGTCGCTTGTCTGGTGGACCCGGGAGCACTCGGCAGGGGCGGGCCGGGACTTCGTGGCCGTAGAACCACGTCCGGTTGAGACCGCTGGCGCCGACCGGGACCGCATGCTGCTGGTACCCCTGGTGAACGACAGCCTGGCGGAGCCGCCGGAATCCTTCTTCGTGATCACCGGCATTCGGCATGGCGGCGCAGCTCACATTGAACGGATTGCCACGGTGCGCATCGACATTGTCGATGACGACTGATCGTCCTGCGCCGGGCGGCGCCGAGTTTCGGGCCTGCGCAAAGGCGCAGGTGACCTGAGAGCTCGCAGCGAAACGCCGGGTTTCCCGCTTATGTCAAGCCGTTCAGGGTTTCCCGACGGTCGGATTTCTCAGCGCGCACCACTGCGCGCATGCGCCGATTGATTTCCAGTCGCGCGCAGCTAAGAATTGGCGCGTCCGAAGACATCCGCATTCCGCGCCCCTGCCAGTACGGACAGGATCGAGTGGTTTCCGGCAATTCAAGAAGAAGAACTGGCTCAAGGAGCCTCGAATCCCGTGCCGCAAAAATTGTCCCGGTGCCTGTTCCCGGCACCAGCTCTCCTGATTGTCGACTGCTTGATGCCGTGCGCTGCGAACGCAGCGACATCGTCGGTATCGCAGGCCCTGATGCCGGCGTTTACCGACATCACTGCCGTGTCCGGCACCGCCGGGCCGAACCACTTCGGCGGCCACGGCGCACAGTTCGCCGACGTCGATCGCGACGGCTTCAGCGACTTTTACGTGACAATGAATGAGACCGGTTTCGGCGACATGGCGGAACTTTTCTACCGAAACATAGACGGCACCGCATTCAGTGAGGAGGCGGCCGCGCGCGGCGTGGACAACTTTGATACCGGTAGCCACGGTGGCGTATTCGCCGATTTCGACAATGACGGATACTTCGATCTCTTCAACGGTTCGTATGACCAGAATCGCATTTACCGCAACGATGGCGCCGGTCGCTTCGAGGAGCGGACCGTGCAGGCGGGCCTGCCGTCACGGTCGTGGCCCACGCGGGGAGTTGCCGCATTCGATATGGACCTGGATGGCGATCTTGATATCGCCGCGATCAATGGCTACCTGGGATCCGGCGATCCCGCGCAAGAACGTAACGAATTCTACCGGAACGACGGCGGATTTACGTTCACTGCCGTAAATACCGAGCCGTTGTTCAGCGCGGCCGGAGGTCAGGGCATAACCGATACCGATTTCGACAATGATGGCTATATCGACCTGTTCGTCGCCAATCGCAGCGGTCCTGTCGTCATTCTGCGCAATGTTGCAGGCACCGGATTCGAGATAGTCGCGCCTGCGTCGATGGGCATCGCCCACTTTGCGGGCGACGGCATCAGTGTTGGCGATGCGAACAACGACGGATTTCTCGATCTCCTGCTGGACAACGAGTTCTACCTGGCCGACGGTGACGGCACGTTCACCCATCGACAAACCCTGAGCGGCCCGCGCATCCCGTACATGGGTGGATTCGCCGATCTGGACAACGACGGCGATCTGGACGTCGTCATCCCCGGTGCGAACTTTGTCTATTGGAACGATGGAGCCGGCGTGTTCACGGCGAGTGCCGTGTTTTCTCTGGGCGAGATTGACGATCCGCGTTCGGTTGCGTTCTCGGACATCGACAACGATGGTGACTCCGATTTCTTCTATGCGCAGAAGAGGACGTTCAACATCCTGGTGCGCAATGATCTGGCCAGCACCAACCGCTGGCTGAAGGTCCTGCTCTACCGCGAGAGCGGGCAAATCGGTGCGTTCGGCGCCCGTATCTTCGCCTATGAAGCCGGCGGACTCGGCGATCCGGGTCGACTCGTGACCTGGCGGGAGATTCGCAGCCAGGACGGTTACCTGTCGCAAAGCGATCCGCGGGTCGTGCTGGGGTTGGGTGGCAACGACCGTGTCGATGTGCGCGTCGTCTTCCCCGGCGGCGGCGAGGTGACGTTGCTGGATGTGGCCGCCGGGCAGTCCCTGGAGATCGAGGAGTGCGGTTCGGCATCCTGTGGGCCGGTCGACACGGTGCCGCCGACCAGGCCGGCCAACCTGGCGGCCAGCGCGATCTCCGACAGTGCGATCGAGTTGCAATGGGACGCGGCCAGCGATGCCAGCGGAATCTCGCACTACGTACTCGAACGGGACGGCGAACCCATCGTCGAGATGTCCGGTACCCGGGTCGTCGACTCGGGGCTGACCCCGGCGACTGCGTACCGCTACCGCGTGTTTGCCGTAGATAACAACAGCCTCAGTTCCGACCCGTCGGACGCGATCGATGTTGCAACGCGCGACGATGAAACCCCGCCGACGCGGCCCGGCAACCTGGCCGGCACGTCGCAATCGGATTCGCGTATCGACCTGAGCTGGACCGCGTCGGCGGACAACGTCGGCGTCGCGGGCTACACGGTCTTCAGGGATACGCAGGCCATCGCAACCGTCACGCAAGCGGCGTACTCTGACAGCGGGCTGGCCGCGGACACGCAGTACCGCTACACGGTGACGGCGTTCGATGCGGCGGGGAACGAATCGGAGGCCTCGCTACCCGTCGACGTCACTACCGAAGCAGCGGCCCCGCCGCCCGTTACGACACCGCCACCGCCACCGACGCCGACGCCGCCACCGGAACCGGCATCGTCCGGCGGCGGATCGTTCTCGTCGGCTGGCGTGCTCGCGCTCCTGGCCGCCGCGGTGCACGCGCGTCGCCGGGCGCGACGCGGCGCGGAACTCTAGCCTTCCGGCGGTAGTCCCGCGGAATCCGGTGCGGGGGCGTCGGGGGCCGGCAAACGGCATTCGCCGGCCGGCCTGCCAAGACGCCGATCGATGACGCAGCCGACGTTGTAGCGCGCCTGGTCGTGCAGGGTCACCTCCGCCGCGGTCGACGCGACGCGGTAGCGCACGGCGTAGCCGAAACCGAAACTTGCGCCCGCCGCCTTGTCCGGTGTCATCTGCAGGTAGCGTGACTCGATATCGATGGGCTGCGACGTGAACTCGGCAATCTCGCGGTCGATCGATACGCCGGGCGGCAGGTCGATCAATGTGTTCGTGGTGTGTACTCGGGAATTGTAGTAGATCGTCTGCGCCGTCAACGTCAGGTAGTCGGATGTCGAGTTCGTGAACTGAACGGTCGTGTCCGACACCTGCACCCGAAGGCGCTCGTCGGCCAGCACGAGATCCGGATACACGCCGTTGAAGTCGCGCGAAAGGATCGTCACCTCCAGCGGTACCGCGGCCGCCTGGTTGCCGACGATCTCGACGACGTCCGGGCACGTCACTGCGAGGTGATAACCAAGGTAGTCCGTGGCCGAACAATCAACCTTGTAGGCGCGGGTGTCCGGCGTTATCAGCGACGACAACCGGATTTTCTGCGCAGCGATGTCCTGTTCGAGCTCGCGCAACTCCTTGTCCGCCGCCGCGGCGCAGTAGCGTGCGTCGCAGGGTAGCACCCCGCTGCCCGGACGCAACGCGCTGTCCGGCACGGCGTCGCTGCCGTGCAACGACAGGTCGACGATGTCGGCGAAGTCGATGTCGCGGCTGTAGTAGTCCGTTACGCCATCGACATCTGCGTGTATCCGCAGCGCAATGTCGCCGGTCCTGGCTCTCGAGGCCGTTGCCTCGTGCGTCAACCGCGCAAGTTCCGCCTCGCCCCGGGCCCGCGTCGCATCGTATTTCTGCAAGGTCTCGATGAGCGGTGCCCGGGACAGGTCGAGACCGGTATTTACGAGGGCTTCGTCAACCGCCTTGTTGAACGCCGGCTCATTGAACCGGGTTTCGTACGTTTGGGAGATCTCCGTTACCTTGCCGGCGGTACCAACGGCAATGCCGCTGTTGATCAGCTTGTCGAACATGCCGGCGTCTTTCTCGCGAAACGGGTGCGTGAGGCTGCAGCGATGCGACGTCGGATAAGCCTGCGGTGCGCATTCGGCCACGCGGATGTCGAATACCGGCGCGAGATCGTTCAGGCGCACGATGTACCCGGAGTCGATCGGCGCATCGGATCGTGTCACTGTCGTGAAGACCCAGCTTCCCCCACCGGCATTGACGAGGTGGGCATAGACCGGTTCGGTGCCGAGGAAATAGTTACCGACGGGCTCCGCCGATGCCGGGCGCGACGGTTCGACGGCGGGTTTGCTGCCGCAGGCGACGCAGGCCAGTACCAGGGCACCAGCCCCGGCCAGACGGTACTTGGCACAAATGCGATGGTTCATGGGACGGTCGCAGGAGAACGGAACCCGGCGCATTATAGCCAATCGTCCCGGTACATCTCGCGATATACTTCGCGAGCGTTTCGCGGGACCGGGAGTCGATGCCGACCGACCAGGTCACCGAATCGCTGGACCACGATGCTGGCATCGGGGCAATTCGGCGCCAGGGTGCCGGGACGGGGCAATCGTGCAACTGAAGATCGCGTTTCCTATCGGTCGCTTCAGCGGCGACGGCCAATGGACGGACATCACGGGCGAGTCGAAGCGCTACCGCATCGACTTCCTGGAGTTCGGCAAGGACGGCGGGCTGATCACGTTGAGTTTCGCGCACGACCTGTACGAGGAGAACGATCGCGTCGATGCCGAATTCTGCTTCGAGTTCCAGGACGAGTCGCGATTTGCGCTCCTGTCGTCAAAGGAGACCGGTCACGCAAGGATCGGCACCGGCCATGCGTTCAACAACTACTGCCAGTACCTGCTGGTTCTCGGCGAAACACTCGTCGAGAATCGCATGGTGTTCGTCGACGACACGCTGCGCATTTTCGGATCGAGCTCGAAGAACAAGGCCGGCCGGTTCATTCGGTGGGAGGAGACGCTCGCCCGGGTCAAATGATGGCTACTGCCGCCAGAGCCGCAGGTCCGCGGGCGGCGCCGGGTCGGTCGAGCGGTAAGGGTTGATGTCGATGCCGCCGCGCCGCTGGTAGCGGGCATACACGGTCAGGACGTCCGGCGCACAGCGGTCCATGATGTCGAGAAAAACGCGTTCCACGCAGGACTCGTGGAAGTCCTGGTGGCGCCGGAACGACGTCACGTATCGCAACAGGCTCTCCGGCGCGATTCGGGCGCCCCGGTAGCTCACGAGCAGGCTTCCCGAATCCGGCTGGCCGGTCACCGGGCACAGGCTGCGCAGCAGGTGCGTGTGCAGGCTTTCTTCGACGATCTCGCCGCCGGCCTCGAGCAGCGACGCATCCACCTCCCAGGCATCGCAGGCGACCTCGAGTTCGTCGATCAGGCGGCCCGGCAGGGCCTGGATCGCCCGTGCTGCCGCGGCCGGTGATTCGAGTTCCACGCCAACAGGGACGCCGGTCAGTCGGGCAAGGTCCTCGCGAATGATCCCGGCCACGGCCGGAGCGTCCGGGAAGCGGCTCATCGCGAAGGAATTCAGGTAGAGCTTCAGGGACTTGGATTCGACCAGGGACGGGCTGTCGGCCGGCACGCGAATCCGGCACTGGGCGGCAGTCGGGCGGCCGTTTTCGGCAAGCCAGGTCAACTCCCACGCGTTCCAGAGGTCCTGGCCGGAAAACGGCAGTGCCCCCGTGATGCCGAGGGCCCGACGGGCGTCGGCGCGCGGAATCGCGAAGAGCACCTCTGGCGCGTAGGTGTCCGGCATTTCGACAGTCTGGCCGAGCGGATTGTCGCTCATGGGGCGCTGAATCTCCGTGGGCAGGCGCCGCAGTGTACAATACGCGCCTTTTTCGACGGCCATTTCCATGCTCCGCCTGCTTGCGAATGCACATGTTTTCGCGCCCGAAGACCTGGGCGTGCAGCACGTCCTGATCGGCGGCGAGCGCATTCTCGGCTTCGTCAACGACCCGGATGACGTGGGTGCGCCCGGCATCGAGGTGATCGACCTGGAAGGCCGGCGCCTCGTGCCCGGGCTGATCGACAGCCATGCCCACATCACGGGCGGGGGCGGGGAATCGGGATTCGCGAGCCGAGTGCCCCCCGTGTTCCTGTCGCGCTTCACGCGGGCGGGCATCACCAGCGTCGTTGGCGTGCTCGGCACCGACGACACCACGCGGGATACGCGCTCGCTGGTCGCGCAGGCGTACGCGCTGCGCGAGGAGGGCCTGAGCGCCTGGTGCCACACCGGCGGCTACCACGTGCCGCCGGTCACGCTCACCGGCAGCGTGCGCGACGATATCGTGTTCGTCGACCCCGTCATCGGCGTTGGCGAACTCGCGATCAGCGATCACCGGTCCAGCCAGCCGACGCTCGACGAACTGTTGCGTATCGCTGGCGACGCGCACGTTGCGGGCCTCATCACCGGCAAGGCTGGCATCCTGCACCTGCACCTGGGCGACGGCCAGCGTGGGCTCGCGGCTGTGCGCAAGGCCCTCGGCCAGGCGGAGATCCCGGCACGGGTATTCAACCCGACACACGTGAACCGTCGCGCGGCCTTGTTCGAAGAAGCGCTCGATGTGGCGAAGGCCGGTTCGGTCATCGACATCACCGCGTTCCCGGTGGAGGACGGCGACGGCGCTGTCGAAGCGTCGCTGGCGGTGCAGCACTACATCGAGTCCGGCGCCCCCGAGTACAACGTCACGGTGAGCTCGGACGGCGGCGGCTGCCTGCCCACGTTCGACGCGAACGGCGAACTCACGGCGATGGACATCGGCTCGCCGTCCGCGCTGCCCGAGACGCTCAAGCGGCTGCTGGACGCCGGCGTCGCGCCCGAACGCGCGCTCGCGCCGTTCACGTCGAACGTTGCGCGCGTCTTGCGTCTGCGACGCAAAGGGCGCATCGCGCCGGGCATGGACGCGGACCTCGTGATCTTCGACGAACAACACCGCGTGCAACACGTCATGGCTCGCGGCGAGTGGCACGTCGTCGATGGTGCACAACGGATTTACGGACGATTCGAAGGACCTGGCAAGTAACAGATGTCTCCAGCAAAGAAAGTGGACGACCGCGACCGCGGCTACGTCATCCCGATCGGCGGTGCCGAGGAAAAACTGAACAATCCCGAGATCCTCGACCGCTTCGTCGAGATCTGTGGCGGCAAGAGCAGCCGCATCGGGATCATCCCGACGGCCTCGGAACTCGAGGACACCGGGCGCAACTACGAGAAGCTGTTTCGCAAACTCGGCGTGAAGCATGCGCGCGTGTTGCCGTTCGAGACCCGCAGCGATTGCCAGTCCAGCGACTACCTCGACTACATCGACCAGTCCGACGGCGTCTTCATGACCGGCGGCAACCAGTTGCGCCTGTCGACCACGCTCGGTGGCACCGAGGTCGCGACCCGCATCCGCCGTCGCAACGCGGCCGGCATGCACGTCGCCGGTACGTCTGCGGGCGCCGCGTTCATGCCGGAACACATGATCGCGGGCGGCAACGAGGGCAGCACGCCGTCGCCGGACATGGTGACGATGGCCCCGGGGCTCGGCCTCACGAACAAGTTCGTGATCGACCAGCACTTCCGGCAGCGCGATCGCCTCGGGCGCCTGCTGACCGCGCTGGCCTACAACCCGTTCGCGGTCGGCATCGGCCTTGACGAGGACACCGCGGCGTTCATCCGGCCCGGGGACGACTTCGAGGTCGTAGGCAGCGGCGGGATCACCGTGATCGACCCCACCGATCTGAGTTATTCTTCCATGGACCGGGCTCGCCGCGGCGAGCCGGTCAGCCTGATCGGCGTCAAGCTGCACATCCTGGTGTCCGGCGGACGCTTCGACATCGAGACGCGCCAGGCTTCCGCCTGACACGCAGACGCCCGCAGGCTCCCGCAACCAGCACGGGCGCATAACAACAATGAAAATCGTCAGCAGCAACGTCTACGTCGGGCCGAACGTCTACGCGCACTTCCCGGTCATCCGGCACGTCCTCGATCTCGGGGTCCTCGAGGAATGGCCCACGGCCCGGCTGGGTGACGCCTACGTCGATCGGCTGCTCGAGTGCCTGCCCGGCCTGCACGAACACGGCTGCTCCTACCGGGAGCCCGGCGGCTTCGTGCGGCGGCTGCGCGAAGGTGAGGGCACCTGGCTCGGGCACGTCATGGAACACGTCGCCATCGAGCTTCAGAACGTGGCCGGATCTCCCGTGACATTCGGCCGCACACGTTCGCTGGACGGCCGGCCCGGCCACTACAACATGGTGTACCAGTACAAGGACCGGCCGGTCGGCCTCGAGGCCGGCGAGCTCGCCCTGAAGCTGCTGCACAGCCTGTTGCCGGCGGACCTTCGCCCGGACGACGCACCCGGTGAAGACTGGGACTTCGCGGACACGCGCGACGAATTCATCCGCTACGCGCAGCGCCGTGCGCTCGGCCCCAGTACCGCGTCGCTCGTGCGTGCCGCGGAGGCGCGCGACATTCCCTGGTTGCGGCTCAACGACTACAGCCTCGTGCAGTTCGGGCACGGCCGCTACCAGCAGCGCATCCAGGCCACGACCACCGGCAACACCAGCAACATCGCGGTCGAGCTCGCATCGGACAAGGAAGAGACGAACGCGATCCTGCGCGACCTCGGCCTGCCGGTGCCGCGCCAGCTGCTCGTCCGCTCCGGCACGCAGGCCGTGCGGGCGGCGGAGCGCATCGGCTACCCGGTCGTGCTGAAACCGCTCGCCGGCAACCACGGTCGCGGTGTGTCGATCAACCTGAAGACCGCGGAAGAGGTCGAGGTGGCGTTCGAGAAGGCGGCCGAGCACGGGCGCTCGATCGTCGTCGAGAGCTTCATCGAGGGTTTCGACCACCGCCTCGTCGTGATCGACGGCAAGCTCGTCGCCGCGGCGAAACGCGTGCCGGGCCATGTCGTCGGTGACGGCACGCACACGATCGAGCAGCTCGTCGACATCGTGAACCAGGACCCGCGGCGCGGCGTCGGCCACGAGAAGGTGCTGACGCGCATCGAGTTCGACCACCAGGCCGAGCGTTTGCTCGCAAAGCTCGGCTACGACCGGAATACGGTGCCGCCGGCGGGCGAGGTCGTGTACTTGCGTTCCACGGCCAACCTGTCGACCGGCGGCACGGCCATCGACGTGACCGACAGCGTGCACCCGGACAACCGCCAGATGGCGATTCGTGCCGTGAAGGCGATCGGGCTCGATATCGGCGGCGTCGATTTCCTGACGCGCGACATCTCCGAATCGTACCGGGACACCGGTGGCGGCATTTGCGAGATCAATGCCGGGCCCGGTTTCCGCATGCACGTGGCGCCGAGCGAGGGCAAGTCGCGCGACGTCGGCGGCGCCGTGCTCGACATGCTGTTCCCGGCGAGCGCGCCGAGCCGGATTCCGATCGCGGCCATCACCGGCACGAACGGCAAGACGACCACGTCCCGCATGCTCGCGCACATCCTCAAGATGACCGGCAAGACAGTCGGCCTGACATCGACCGACGGCGTGTACATCGATGGCAACCTCAGCGTGCCGGGCGACATGACCGGCCCGGTGTCGGCGCAGATGATCCTGCGCGACCCGTCCGTCGACGCGGCCGTCATGGAGGTCGCCCGCGGCGGCATGCTCAGGAGCGGCCTCGGCTTCCAGGCATGCAACGTGAGCGCGTGCCTGAACGTCAGCGCCGATCACCTGGGCCTGCGCGGCATCGATACGCTGGAACAGCTCGCGCGCGTCAAGCGCGTGCCGATCGAGATCGCGACGGATGCGGCCGTGCTGAACGCGGATGACGCGCTGTGCCTGCAGATGGCGGACTACACGGAAGCGAAAAAACTCTGCTACGTCACGATGAACCCGGCGCACCCGCTCGTGAAGCAGCACATCCGCGCGGGCGGCCAGGCGTTCGTGCTCGAGCAGGGTATGAACGGCCACATGATCACGATCTACGACAACGAGAGCCACACGCCGCTCGTGTGGACGCACCTGATCCCGGCGACGATCGAGGGTCGCGCCATGCACAACGTGCAGAACGCGATGTTCGCGGCGGCACTTGCGATGAACCTCGGCGTGACGCTCGAGGGCATCCGCCAGGGCCTGCGGACCTTCGATTCGACGTACTTCCAGGCGCCGGGCCGCATGAACATTTACGACGAGCACCCGTTCAAGGTCATCCTCGACTACGCGCACAACCCGGCCGCGGTACGGGCGATGTGCGGCCTCGTCGATCGCTTCGACGTCGAGGGCCGGCGGATCGTCGTGCTGGCGGCGCCCGGCGACCGCCGCGACGAGGACGTGCGCGAGATCGCGTCGATCGCCGCGTCGCATTTCGATCACTTCATCTGTCGCTGCGACGACAACCGCCGGGGCCGGGGCCGCGACGAGATCGCCGTGATGCTGAAGAATCAGCTGCTGGAGAATGGCGTCCCGGTCGGGCACATCGACATCGTTCCGGACGAGCAGGAAGCGACGACGCGTGCTCTGGAAATGGCCGGAGCCGGTGATCTCGTCCTCGTCCTCGGCGACAACGTGAAGCGCTCGTGGAAACAGATCATTTACTTCAACTCGGGCGCCAAGGCCGAGGAGACGCGGAGCAAGGTGCCCGCGACGATCGACCTGCCGGATGTCGAGGGCTTCGCGCTCGACGACAACATCGAGATCATCAGCGACGAGCGCGGCGTGCGCATCGCGCGCGGCGAAGAGGCAGACTGAGCGGGCCGCAGGGATGAAATTCCTCGACGCGCGGCGCCTGACCGGACCGAACCTGCATTTCGACGGGCCTGCGGCGGTGCTGGACGTCGCGTGCACGGCCGCGGAGGCGGCCGCGTTCATCCCTGCCTGGCGCGCGGCTATCGGGGGTTACTGGTCGGCGCTCGGCGAACCCGCCCCGGCGTTCAGCCATATCGATCTTGACGGCGGCGTGAGCCTCGCTTTCACGGCGCCGATTGACGCGCTGTACGCGGCCAGCGAAGTCAACGAACAGGCTTTCGTCGACGTGACCGGGTTGCCGGTCGCGGAGCCGGTCGAGCGCAGCCTCGACACGCTGCGGGCGGCGCTCGCCGAAGAACGTAACGACGCGTTGCTGGCGTTGCAGGACGAAGCCCGAGTCCGCGGGGTGCCGTTCTTCTGGGACGACGACGAAGCGTCCCTGGGCATGGGGCGGCATTCGGCCGTCTGGCCGGTTCGCGAGCTGCCGGGCGTTGGTGACGTCGACTGGGAGAGCCACCGCGACATCCCGGTCGGGCTGGTGACCGGTACGAACGGCAAGACGACCACGGTTCGACTCGCCCGGCACATCCTGCGCGGCGCCGGCCGCCACGTGGGCGTGAGCTCGACCGACTGGATCGCGGTCGACGACACGATCCTGGAGCGGGGCGACTGGTCCGGCCCGGGTGGCGCGCGTGCCGTGCTGCGCCAGCCGGCCGCGGACGTCGGCGTGCTCGAGGCGGCGCGCGGCGGCCTCCTGCGGCGCGGCCTCGGCGTCGAGCGCGCGGCGGCGGCGGTGATCACGAACATCGCGGCGGATCACCTCGGCGACTTCGGTTCGCGCAACCTCGAGGAACTGCTCGCGATCAAGTGGATCGTCAGCCGCGCCGTGGCGAAGGGCGGCCGCCTGATCCTGAATGCCGGCGACGAGCGGCTGGTGCGGCACGCCGCCGGCTTCGAGGGCGAGATCGCCTGGTTCAGCCTCGACCCGACGCTGCCGCTCGTTCGGGCGCACACGGCGCACGGCGGCGTTGCCTATGTGCTGCGCGGCCGCGACCTGGTCCGCCTGGCAGACGGCACGGAGACGGTCTTGTGCGCTGATGCGGACATCCCCATCACGCTCGGCGGCGCCGCGCGGCACAACGTTGCAAACGCGCTCGCGGCGGCGGCCCTGGCCTTCGAGCTCGGCGCCACAACCGAGAATATCCGCGCCGGTCTCGTGTCGATGTCGCAGGAGGCGAATCCCGGCCGCTGCAACGTCTTCTCGATCGGCGACCGGCACGTGCTCGTCGACTTCGCGCACAACCCGCAGGCGATGCGGGCGCTCTTCGACATGGCCCGGGCGCTGCCGGCCCGGCGCCGGGCGCTGTGCTTCGGGCAGGCCGGCGACCGCCCGGACGAGCTGATCCGCGAAATGACACGCGACGCCTGGGCGATCGGGCTCGATAGGGTCTACGTCTCGGAGCTCGCCGACTACCGGCGCGGCCGCGATGCCGGCGCGGTCTATGCCGTCATTCGCGACGAACTGCTGTCGCTCGGCGCGGACCCGGGTGCCGTCGAGCACCACGAACTGGAGAGCGACTCCTTCGCCGCGGCGTTGGACTGGGCCGGCGACGGGGACCTCGTGATCATGCTGGCGCTCGGGAGCTACGGCACGATACGCGAGCGGATCGACACGCTCATTCAAGCGACAGGATGAGGTTCCAGTGCGCCTTGTCCACCGGCATGATCGACAGCCGGTTGCCGCGGCGCAGCAGGATCATGTCCGCGAGTTCCGGGATGTCCTTCAGTTCCGACAGCGGGATCGTGCGCCCGAGCTTCCTCTCGAAGGCCATGTCGACCAGGATCCAGCGGGGATCGTCGGGGTCACTCTTCGGATCGTAATAGCGGCTCTCCGGGTCGAATTGTGTCGGGTCCGCGTACGGCTTGCTGGCTACTTTCGCAATGCCCACGACGCCTGGCGTCGCACAGCTCGAGTGATAGAACAACACGCCCTCGCCGATGCGCATGTCGTCGCGCATCATGTTGCGCGCCTGGTAGTTGCGGATGCCGTCCCAGTGTTCGGTGCGGTCGCGTGCAAGGTCGTCGATGCTGTACGCATCGGGTTCGGATTTTACGAGCCAGTAAGCCATGGTGCCGCGCGGGTTGCCTGTCTTGCCATGAGGAATCGGCCGGAGTCTAACATGCGCGTCGGGATCGCCCGGCGGCGCCATTCCCCGCCACCCCTGTGATAGCATTGCGCCTCGTGCAAGGACTCACGGCGCGAGCCGGCCCGAACAGCGGGCCCCGCGCCGCCAGGAAAGCTACATGCCAAATGTGCTCGCCAACATTTTCGGTTCGTCGCCGGTGCAGCCGCTGGAAAAGCACATGGACGTGACCTACCGTTGCGCCAAGCAGCTCAATGATTTTTTCCCGGCGGCCATCGCCGGCGACTGGGACAAGGCGACGGCTGTGAGGGATGAGATCGACCGTCTCGAGCACGATGCCGACGACCTGAAGAAGGAAATCCGGCTGCACCTGCCGAAGAGCCTGTTCATGCCAGTCCCGCGCGAGGACCTGTTGGAGCTGTTGCTGGTGCAGGACAAGATCGCGAATCGCACCAAGGACGTGTCGGGCCTGGTTCTCGGCCGCAGGATGCGCATACCCGAGACCATTGCGGACGCGTTCCTGGTGTTCGTCGAGCGTAACGTCGATGCGGCGAAGCAGGCCCGGAAGAGCGTGCGGGAGCTGGACGAGCTGTTCACGGCGGGCTTCCGGGGTGCCGAGGTCGATCTTGTCGAGTCCATGATCGAAGAGCTCGACCGCATCGAGACCGACACGGACGGCAAGCAGGCGGAAATACGCGCAGCGCTGTTCAAAATCGAATTCACGCTGAACCCGGTCGACGCCGTGTTCATGTACAAAGTCATCGAACTGACGGGCGAGATCGCCGACATGGCCGAGCGTGTGGGGCGCCGGCTCGAATTGCTTCTTTCGCACTGACACCACAATAACAAGGGCCGGCACGGCTCGCAGGGGGCGCCCGGATGGAAGCCGAACTGATCTACATTGCGCTTGCCGCGCTGTTCGGCATCTTCATGGCGTGGGGCATCGGTGCGAACGACGTCGCGAACGCGATGGCGACGTCGGTGGGTTCGAAGGCGCTGACGATCCGCCAGGCGATCATCGTGGCCGCGGTCTTCGAATTCGCCGGCGCCGTACTGGCTGGCGGCGCGGTGACGGGGACGATCCGCAAGGGCATCGTCGACGCCGACCTGATGTCCGGGGAGCCGGAACTCCTGATCTACGGCATGCTGGCATCGTTGCTGGCCGCGGGTACCTGGCTGCTCGTTGCATCACGCAAGGGCTGGCCGGTATCGACGACGCATTCGATCGTCGGCGCCATCGTGGGCTTCGCCGCCGTCGGCATCGGCATCGATGCGGTGCAGTGGGGCAAGGTCGGCACGATCGTCATGAGCTGGGTCGTGTCGCCGCTTACAGCCGGGTTCATCGCATTCCTGATCTACTTGTCCGTGCAGCGCCTGATCCTGCGGCACAAGGACCCGCTGGAACGCGCCAAGCGCTATGTGCCCGTGTACATGTTCCTCGCGGCGTTCACGATCACTCTGGTTACCATTCTCAAGGGACTGTCGCACGTCGGCCTCACGCTCAGCACCAGGGACGCCTACCTGCTGGCAGTCGTCATCGCGCTCGGCATCGCGGTCGCCGGCGCCTTCATCGTGCGACGCATAGAACCCGACCGGAAGGCGGAGAAGGCGCAGCATTTCTATACCGTGGAGCGCGTGTTCGGCGTGCTCATGATTGTCACCGCATGCGGCATGGCCTTCGCACACGGGTCGAACGACGTTGCCAACGCGATCGGGCCGCTGGCCGCGGTCATCTCCATTGCGCACACGGGCCTCGTGTCGTCGAAGTCCGCCATACCGCTCTGGGTGCTGCTGATTGGCGGCGGCGGTATCGTCGTCGGCCTCGCGACATTCGGCCGTCACGTCATCGCGACGGTCGGTGAGAAAATCACGCACCTGACGCCGAGCCGCGGCTTTGCGGCCGAACTCGCCGCGGCCACGACGATCGTCATTGCCTCCGGTACCGGCATTCCGATCTCGACGACGCACACGCTGGTCGGCGCGGTGCTGGGCGTCGGCATGGCGCGCGGCATCGAGGCCATCGACCTTCGCGTGGTGGTGCGGATCTTTATCTCGTGGGTCGTGACGATTCCGGCCGGCGCGATACTCGCGATCCTGTTCTTCTTCGTGTTTCGCGCGGTATTGCCTTGACGATGACCGCCGGCGCGCGCCGGTACGCGATGGTGATTCTCACCATCGTATACATGTTCAATTTCATCGACCGGCAGATCCTGGCGATCCTGCTGCCGGCTATCCAGGGCGAGTTCGGCGTCTCGGATACCGTGCTTGGGTTGCTTGCCGGAACACTGTTCGCCCTGTTCTACGTGTCGCTCGGTATCCCCATCGCCCGCATTGCGGATCGTACGAACCGGCGCAACCTGGTCGCGCTCGCCGTGCTCGTCTGGAGCGGGATGACCGCGTTGTCGGGATTCGCGCAGAACGTGTGGCAGCTCGCGCTGGCGCGCATCGGCGTTGGCGTCGGCGAGGCCGGGTGCAGCCCGCCCGCGCATTCGATGATTGCCGATTACTACCCGCCGGAGCAGCGCTCGACGGCGATGGGGTTTTACACGCTCGGCATCTCGGCGGGCATCATGCTGGCCTACCTGGCGGGCGGCTGGGTGGCGCAGAATATCGGCTGGCGCGAAGCGTTCTTCATCGTCGGCGTGCCGGGCATCATCCTGGCAGCGGTTGTTCGGTTCACCGTCGTGGAGCCGGAGCGCGGCGCTTCGGAACGGCGGACCGATTCCGGGCAGCAGCCGCGAATGTTCGAGGTGCTCGAGTTTCTCCTGAGTCGCCGGTCGAGCGTACACATGGGGATTGCCGCCGGACTGAGTTCCTTCGTGGGCTATTCGGTCGTCAACTTCATGCCCAGTTTCCTGTCGCGCAGTTTCGCATTGGGGCTCGCCGACATCGGATTCATCCTGGGTGTTGTCGTCGGCGTCTTCGGCGGCCTCGGTTTCTTCTTCGGTGGCTTCATCGCCGATCGCATCGGCAGGACGGGTCAGCGCCGTGCGTTTCGATTCCTGGCGGTGGCGATGGTGCTCTCCGCCGTCCTGAACGCGGGCGTGTTCCTGTCCACGTCGGTCGTGTGGTGCATCGGCCTGTTTCTGCTGCCGACGATAGTGTCGAATTTCTACCTCGCCCCGGTGCTCTCGCAGACACAGGGACTGGTCTCACTGCGGATGCGGTCCGTGGCTTCCGCCCTCGTGCTGCTGGTCATCAACATCATCGGCCTGGCAATGGGGCCACTCGTTACCGGCATCGTGAGTGACCTGTTCGAGCCGTACGCTGGCGCCGAATCGATGCGCTACAGCCTGCTGCTGGTGAGCGTGGTCATCCTGCCATGGTCCGCCTGGCATTATTTCTGCGCAGGCCAGACGATCGAGGCCGACCTCGCGCGCGCGACGGAAAACGACTGACGTCAGACGGCGCGCAGGTACCACTCGAAGTCGAGCGGGGGCACCACGTTGTGGTACTGCTCGCTCTCGGCGAGGCGGTTCGCCAGGAAAAAGCGGCAGAAATCCGCGCCCAGGTACCCGGGCAGCACCTTGCTGCGCGAAAACCTGTCCAGCGCCTTGTTCCAGCGGTTCGGGATCTTCAGTTTCGGCGCGATTTCCTCGCCCTGAAGCACCATCTTCGGCGGCTCGATCTTTTCCCGCAGGCCGTGGTCGACGGCGGCGAGGATCGCGGCGGTAACGAGGAACGGGTTCGCATCGGCGCCGGCCACCCGGTGCTCGAAGCGCAGGTTCTTCTCGTCGGAGTGCGGGATGCGCACGGAGACGACGCGGTGATTGACGCCCCAGTTCGGCTCGACCGGCGCGAACATGTCGGGTCGCAGCCGCCGGTACGAGTTCGCGTTCGGCGCGAACAGCGCCGTCGACTCGGGCATCAGCTTTAGCATGCCGCCGACTGCGTGGCGCAGGCGCGCCGAAAACGGCGGGACCGCGAGTTTCTCCTTGCCCTGCGAGAACCAGTTCTTGCCGTTGCGATCGTACATCGACATGTGGATGTGCAGCCCGCTGCCGGAATCGTCCGGAAACGGCTTCGCCATGAAACAGGCCACCATGCCGTGCCGGCGCGCCGCTGCCTTGACGATGCGCTTGAGCAGCAGCGCGTGATCGCAGGCAAGCACCGGGTCGTCGATGTGCCGGAGATTGATTTCAAACTGGCCCTGGGCGTACTCCGAGATCGCGGCGTCGGCCGGCACGTTCTGGGCTTCGCACCAGTCGTAGACGTCGTTGACGAACGCCTCGATCTCCCACAGGTCGTCCGGGTGATAGACCTGTGCCCCCGGCTGCGGGACGCCGATGCCGGGCACCCGCGCGACGCTCGCCGTCGGCCGGTCCGCGTCGTCGCGCAACAGGTAGAACTCGAGCTCCGTCGCCATCACGACCTTGATGCCGCGTTTGCGAAATGGCGCCAGCGCGTTTTCGAGGACCGCGCGCGGGTCGCCGAAGAAGGGCGAGCCGTCGTCGAAGTACAGCCGGAACAGTGCCTGGCCGGTAGGCCGCCGTGCCCAGGGTACCGGTGCGATACTGCCGGGTACGAGTCTCGCCGGCACGTCCGGATCGCCGTCTGCTTCCGTGTACGGCATGCCGGGAATCGTTTCGCCGAGGGCGGTCAGTAGCGTGACGCCGCCGCAGAAGAAGAAGCCGTCCTTGCAGACCTTGTCAAAGTCGTGCGGCCGAATGCGCTTGCCCTTGAGGATGCCGTGCGCATCGGGAACCAGCAGTTCGATGGACTCGGTATTCGGATACTTCTGCAGGTACCGCTTCATCTCAGCCGACAGCGAACCCGACGTGCCCCTGGCCATAATTTCCCCGTGCCTGAAACCCCGAAGCGAATGAGCTTCGCGTATTCGCTGCCGTCCCGCAAGCATCGTCGTCGGCGGCCGTGATAACATCAGCCAACCTGGGGTGGCGGGGCAGCAACATCAAACAACAACAACGGGCGGCCGTGCGCAGACTCGCCGTCATCGCCGCAATCCTCGGCGGAGTCCTGTCCAGCGCGTTGCCGGCCGAGGCGTTCGAGATCGAATTGCCGGCCGTCGGCTTGTCCGGTGTGCCGTCAGACATCACCGTGACCGGCGCGACACCGGCCAGCGCGTTGCGCCTCCAAATGGGTTCCGCCCGATTCGATGCCGTCGCCGACAACGAGGGCAACGTGACGTTTTCCGGCATCTCGGCGGACTCGTCGGGGCGATATACCGTCGAGGTCACGTCGGGCGGCGAAACGCGTACCGCCGAATTGCGCGTCATCCCGGGCTGGGTGTCGATCCTGCCGGCGGCAGTCGCGATCATCGTGGCCCTCGTCTTCCGCAATGTCATTCCGGCACTGCTGGTGGGACTCTGGCTCGGCGCGACCGCGCTGCGCGAGTTCACGCTCGGCGGCGCGACGCGTGGCCTCCTGGACAGCTTCCAGGTCTGGGTCGCGACCGCGATGGCCGACCGGGATCGTGTGTCGATTATCCTGTTCACGATGATGATCGGTGGCATGGTCGGCATCATCACGCGCAACGGCGGCATGGCCTGCATCGTGCGCAAGATCGTCAGCCGCGCGAAGACCGCGATCGGCGGCCAGGTTGCGGTGTGGATGATGGGCCTGATGATTTTCTTCGACGACTACAGCAACACGCTGGTGGTCGGCAACACGGCGCGCTCTCTTACGGATCACCTGCGCATCTCGCGCGAAAAACTTGCCTACATCGTCGATTCGACGGCAGCGCCGGTCGCGTGCATCGCATTGATCACGACCTGGATCGGCTACGAGATCGGCCTCGTACAGGATGCGCTGCGCGGCGTCGCGGGGCTCGAAAGCGTGCAGGCCTATTCGGTGTTCCTGCATTCCATTCCCTACAGCTTCTACCCGATCCTGGCGATCGTGTTCGTATTGATGGTGGCCGCGTCGGGTCGTGACTACGGCCCGATGTACGCGGCTGAGTTGCGCGCGCGGAGCGGGCAGGTCAAGCCGACGCCGAAGGACGACCTGCCGGCGATGTCGGCGGACGAACTGGAGTCGAAGTCGGGCATCCCGTTGCGGGCCTTCAACGCATTTGTGCCGATCGTTGCACTGATCGTCGCGCTCGGGGTCAGCCTGTACATGACCGGCGAGGGCGAGACCATCACCGAGATCATCGGGTCGGCCGACCCGTACCGCGCGATGATGTACGCGTCGTTCGTGGGCGTACTTGTCGCCGCGGTGCTGACCATGGCGCAGCGCATCCTGTCGATGCACGAGACAGTAGACGCGTGGTACGGCGGCGTACGGGCGACGCTGTTCGGCCTGATCGTCCTCGTGCTCGCGTGGACGCTGTCCGACGTTACCAAGGAACTGGACACGGCCGGCTACCTCGTCACGATCCTGGCCGATACGCTCCCGGTCGCCGTTGTGCCGGCGATCGTCTTCGCGCTGGCCGCGGTTACCGCGTTCACTACCGGCACGAGCTGGGGCACGATGGGCATCCTCATGCCGCTGATCGTGCCGCTGACCTGGGCTGTCCTCGGGACGAACGGTATGGCGGATGCGGACGGCATGCACGTCCTGTACTCGTCGGTCGCCTGCTGCCTCGCGGGCGCCGTCTGGGGCGATCACTGCTCGCCGATTTCGGACACGACCGTGCTGTCGTCGGTTGCGAGCGGCTGCGACCACATCGAGCACGTCCGTACGCAGTTGCCGTACGCCCTGACGGTGGGCCTGGTCGCGCTGGCCACCGGCACGATCCCGGGCGGATTCGGGGTGCCGCCGTGGCTTTCGATTCTGGTCGGGGCCGCGGTGCTGGCCGGAATCCTCCGAATGCTGGGGCGCCGCGCCGACGACGCGGGATAGTCGTCTCAGTTTTGCGGTCGGGTGGTGGCCCGGCTACGCGGGGCCAAGTATCCTAGGCGGCAGCAAATTCGAATTTCAGGAGTTTCGGGGTTCGTCCCCATATGAGTTCCAAACCCGTCATCGGGGTCCCTGCAGACCGACGCGTGCTCGACCCCCACCCGTTTCACATGGCCGGGGAAAAGTACCTGCAGGCGCTGATCGACGGCGCGGGGGCGCTCCCGATGGTCGTGCCGGTCCTCGCGAGCCACCTGGACCTCGACGAGGTCCTGGACCGCTGCGACGGCGTCCTGTTGACCGGCAGCCCGTCGAACGTCGAGCCGCATCACTACGACGGCGACCCGCCGCGCGAGGGCACGCTGCACGACCCGGATCGGGATGCGCTAACGCTGCCGCTGGCGCGCCGGGCGATCGAGACCGGCGTGCCGCTGTTTGCGATCTGCCGCGGTTTCCAGGAGCTCAACGTGGTGCTCGGCGGCTCGCTGCATCAGCACGTCCACGAGGTGCCGGGATTCCACCTGCACAAGGAAAACCCCGACGATCCGCTCGACGTGCAGTACGGGCCGTCGCACCCGGTGACCCTGGTGGAAGGCGGCCTGCTGCGTCGGCTGGCGCAGACGGATACGGTCATGGTGAACTCCCTGCACGGTCAGGGCATTCGGCGGCTGGCCGACGGCGTGACGGTCGAGGCCGTCGCAGACGACGGCCTGGTCGAGGCATTCAGCGTCGACGACGCAAGGACGTTCGCACTCGCGGTGCAATGGCATCCGGAGTGGCGGGTGACGGACAACCCGTTTTCAATGAAGATTTTCGAGGCATTCGGTGATGCGTGCCGACGGTACGCAGCCGAACGACAGGTGTAACGTGAATGAAGCAGACGTATTTCAACCCTGGTTTCGCGAGCGCGGAATCGAGGATGTAGAGGCCTTCGTCCCGGACATGGCCGGGACCGCGCGCGGCAAGGTGCTGCCGGCGCCGAAGTTCGGAACCGGGCCGATGAAACTCCCGGAGGCCGTATTCAGCCAGACGGTGTCCGGCGAGTACATCGCCAACAAGAACAACGTCGAGGACCGCGACATGCTGCTGGTGCCCGATGCGTCGACGCTCCGGCCGGTGCCCTGGGCGCAGGACCCGGCGGCGTCCGTGTTTCTCGATTGCTATCGCCGCGACGGCAGCAGCGTGGACATCAGCCCGCGGCACGTGCTTCGCAAGGTACTCGCGAAGTACGCGGAAAAGGGCTGGACGCCGGTCGCGGCACCCGAAGTCGAGTTCTACCTGATCAGCCCGCATTCCGATCCGAATGTCGATGTCGAGCCGCCGGAAGGCAGGCTCGGCTGGACGGACGGCGCGCGGCACCCGTACAGCATCGACCAGATGAACGACTTCGACCCGTTCATCAACACCGTGTACAAGTACTGCGAAGAGCAGGGCATCCACGTGGACGCGCTGTCACAGGAAGCGGGCCCGGCGCAGTTCGAGATCAATTTTCTGCACGGCAACCCGATCGATCTCGCGGACCAGGTCTTCCTGTTCAAGCGCACGATTCGCGAGGCGGCGATCGAGCACGAGATGCACGCGACGTTTCTCGCGAAGCCGATGGCGGAAGACGCGGGCAGCGCGTTGCACATTCACCAGAGCGTCGTGGATCGCGAAGGCAACAACATCTTCTCGAACCCGGACGGCACGCCCAGCAAGCTGTTCTACGGGTTCCTCGGCGGCCTCCAGACCTACATCCCCGGCGCGATGCTGATCTTTGCGCCGTACGTGAATTCCTACAAGCGCTTCCTGAACCCGTGGGATTCCCCGGTCAACCTGGCCTGGGCCATCGACAACCGGACGGTGGGCCTGCGCGTTCCCGATTCCGGGCCCGACGCGCGGCGCATCGAGAACCGCCTGGCCGGTTCGGACGTTAACCCGTACCTGGCATTGGCGGCGACGCTGGCCTGCGGGTACCTCGGCATGATCGAGGAGCTGGAACCCACCGAGGCGATCGAAGGCAGCGCCTACGGCACCGAGTTCGGCCTGCACCGGCATATCCTTTCGGCGATCGAGGCGTTCGGGAAGAGCGCGCCGATGCGCAGCATGCTGGGCGACGATTTCGTGTCCGTCTACTGCGCCCTGAAGGACGCCGAGTACATGGAGTTCCAGGAAATCATCTCCCCCTGGGAACGCGAAATCCTGATGTTCAACGTCTAGCCCGCAGGGCCGGGTGCCGCTGTCCCGCCGCGACGGGACGCGGGCCGGTCCGGTCGGCTAGAATCCATTGTTCAAGAGGCTTGGAGCGCGCCGGCAGGCGCGGATCGAGGTTTGCATGGCAGCTATCGAAGATCGAACGGACCCTGTCGCGCGCACGCGCGAGGACTGGCAGGAACTGGACCGGGAGCACCACCTGCACCCGTTCACGGACCACAAGGACTTGCACCGGAAGCGCTCGCGCATCATCGCGCGCGCGGAGGGGTGCTACATCTTCGACGCCGACGGCAATCGAATACTCGACGGCATGTCCGGACTGTGGTGCGTAAACGCCGGCTACGGGCGCGAGGAACTCGTCGAGGCGGCGGCTGCGCAAATGCGCGAACTGCCGTATTACAACAACTTCTTCCAGTGCGCGCATCCGCCGGCCATCGAACTCGCCTCGATGCTGACGGACGTCAGCCAGCCGCAGTTCAACCACGTGTTCTTCGCCGGCTCCGGGTCGGAGTCTAACGACACGATCGTGCGCATGGTGCGCCGCTACTGGGATCTGCTCGAACAGCCCGAGCGTCGTATCATCATCAGCCGCAAGAACGCCTACCACGGGTCCACGGTCGCCGCGGCCACGCTCGGCGGAATGACGCCCATGCACGAGCAGACCGTGCGCCTGCCGGACGTCGTCCACGTCGACCAGCCGTACTGGTTCGGCAGCGACCGCACGCTCTCGCCGGATGCGTTCGGGCTGGCCATGGCGCGCCGCGTCGAGGAGGTCATCCGGGACGTCGGCGCGGACAAGGTCGCCGCCTTCATCGGCGAGCCGGTGCAGGGTGCCGGCGGCGTCATCATCCCGCCCGACACCTACTGGCCGGAGGTGCAGCGCATCTGCGACGAGTACGGCATCCTGCTGATCTCCGACGAGGTCATCACCGGGTTCGGGCGGCTCGGCGAGTGGTTCGGCGCCGACTATTACGGCACACGGCCGGATTTCATGCCGTTTGCGAAAGGCGTGACGTCGGGCTACCTGCCGCTCGGCGGCGTATTCGTCAGCGACCGCGTCGCGGATGTGCTCATCGAGCGCGGCGGCGAGTTCTACCACGGCTACACCTACTCCGGTCACCCGGCGGCGTGCGCGGTGGCCATCGCCAACCTGCGGATACTCCAGCGCGAGAAACTGCTCGAACGCGTGCGCGACGATATCGGTCCGTACCTGCAGGCGCGCTGGGCGACGCTGGCGGATCACCCGCTCGTCGGCGAGACGCGCATGGTCGGGCTGATGGGAGCGCTGGAACTCGTCAAGACGAAGGAACCGATGGAGCGCTTCCCGGCGAAACAGGGCGTTGGCGTGCAGTGCCGCGACCACCTCGTCAACAACGGCGTCGTCCTGCGCGCGGTCGGCGATACGATCATCTGTGCGCCGCCGTTCACGCTCACGCACGCGGAAGCCGACGAACTCGTCGAGAAGGCGCGCCTCGGGCTGGACCTGACGCTGCGAGACCTCGAGGGCTGAACCCCAGGGCGCGGCGTGACAAAGGATACCAACGACCTCGCGTTCCGCCGCGACAGCCTGTACGGCACGGTACCGGAGCCGACCTACGGCGGCGCGGTGTCGTTCATGCGCCGCAAGTACACGCGCGACTTCAACGGTGTGGACGTCGCCGTCACGGGCATTCCGTTCGACACCGCGACGTCGAATCGGCCTGGGGCGCGGTTCGGCCCGCGCTCGATCCGCGCGGCATCGAGCATCATGGCCTGGGGGCAGCCTTACGGCATGCCGTTCGATCCGTTCGACCGCCTCGCGGTGGTCGATGCCGGTGATTGCCTGTTCGACTACGGTCGTCCCGAGGCGGTACCGGCCGCGATCGAGCAGCATGCGCGGTCCATCATCGAGCAGGGGCCGGGCCTCCTGTCACTCGGCGGCGACCATTTCGTCGCCTACCCGCTGCTGAAAGCGCACGCAAAGAAGCACGGCAAACCCCTGTCCCTGCTGCACTTCGACGCGCACAGCGACACCTGGGAGGACACGGGGAACCGCGTCGATCACGGGACGATGTTCTACCACGCGGCCGTCGAGGGCATCGTGGACCCCGCGACGTCAATCCAGGTCGGGCTGCGGACGCACAATCCGGACACGATGGGGTTCAACATCATCGACGGGCCGCAGGCCCATGCGGAGGGCATCGAGGCCGTGGTGGCAAGGATTCGTTCCGTGCTCGGCGAGCGCCCGGTCTATCTCACGTTCGACATCGATTGCCTCGACCCGAGTTATGCGCCGGGCACGGGGACGCCGGTCTGCGGGGGGCTGACCACGCACCAGGCGATGGCCATCCTTCGGGGACTGGCCGGGATTCGACTCGTGGGAATGGACGTCGTAGAGGTCGCGCCGCAATACGATGTGGCCGAGATTACGTCGCTTGCCGCAGCGCACCTCGCGATGGAAATGCTCTACCTGTATGCCTGCCGGCCTCGGTGAGGCCGGCAGGGCGTTGAGGTCAGGCGACGGCGCGTTCGATGGCGGCGGCGTAGTCGCCCTTCGGCCGGACGCCGACGAAGGTGTCGACGACCTGGCCCTTGTCGAACAGCATGACGGTCGGGATCGAACGGATGCCGTAGCGCATCGCGAGCTGCTGGTTCGCGTCGACGTCGATCTTGGCCACGCGAACGCGGCCGCCGAAGTCCTCCGACAGCGAGTCGATGATCGGCCCGAGTGCCCGGCAGGGGCCGCACCACTCGGCCCAGAAATCCACGAGTACCGGCTGGTCGGACCCGAGCACCGCGTCCCCGAAATCCTGCTCGGTGACGGCGATGGCTTTGGCGGTGGTGTCGTTCATGGCAATTCTCCTTTCGAGGCCCTCGAGCCTGTAGTATCCACGGCTCCGATCTGGGATGCTTCTGCCCGCTTTCAAGGCAGGCTGCGGGACGCAGGCCCGCGATTCCAGATCGATCGGCTATACCGACATAGCAAAACCCGCTGATGCATTACCAGAAACAGCTCGATTTCCTGGAAGCCGCGCGCCGCGAGGGGGCGCCGCTGGTCCTCGCAACGGTATACGAGACCGAGGGTTCCACCTACAGCAAGGCCGGCGCGCGCATGCTGGTCGACGGGGAAGGGCGCTTCCGCGGCATGCTGTCCGGCGGCTGTCTCGAGGGCGACCTGGCGATGCGGGCGCGGGTCGCGATCGAGAGCGGTGAGGCGCAGCTCGCCGAATACGATCTCACGGACGACAACGACGAGCTCTGGGGCATGGGCGTGGGCTGCGAGGGCATGATCCGCGTACTCCTGCAGCCCCTGTCGGCGGCGTCGAACTACGAGCCCGCGACGACGCTTCTGCGGTGCCAGACCGGCCGGGCGGTCACCCGGTCGCTGACCTGCACACAGTCGGCGGACCCGGCGGTTTGCGTGGGCGCTACGTTGCTCGTCGGCCCGGACGGTACGACCGCGTTCGGCCTGCCGCCGGAGACGCGCAATACCGTCGTATCGGCGATGGGCGGGCTGGCCGGCCGTGACGGACTCCACGAACTCGACCTGCCGGGCGGACGTCTGACCGTGTTGTCGGCCGGCGTGCCGATCGTGCCGCGCCTGCTGGTGCTGGGCGCCGGCCCGGACGCCGAGCCCGTCGTGCGCTTCGCCGTCGAAATGGGCTGGTTCTGCACGGTGGCCGATCACCGGCCCGCGTATGTCGGGAACCACGAATTCCCGGCCGCCGTGGCCACGGTCTGCACGCCGGCCGCGCGACTCGCGGACGCGCTCGCGCTCGCGGATTTCGATCTTGCGATCGTCATGAGCCACCACCTCGCGAGCGACCGCGAATACCTGCGCCAACTCGCCACCGCGGAGATCGGGTACATAGGCTTGCTGGGCCCGCCGTCACGGCGCGAACGACTGCTCAGGGAACTCGGGGAATACGCAGGCTCGCTGCGGGACCGCCTTAGCGGACCCGCCGGATTGGACCTGGGGGGTCGGGGGCCGGCGCCGATCGCGTTGTCGATCGTCGCCGAAATGCAGGCCTGGCTGTCCGGGAACGGCCGGGCGTCGGCCTAGGCGGCCGCGGCGCCGTCGGTCGGGCGGCCGGGCAGGAAGCACTGGATGATCATGTCCGAGAGCTCGTTGAGTGCCCCGTCGGCGGCAAAATCCACGTCACTCGTTCCCTTGATCTCGAGCGCAAGGGCCAGCAGCCCGCCGGCAGAGACGCGGATCATGTTCAACAGGATCGCCGGGTTGCCGGACTGCGCAATGCCCGCGTCCTGCAGCTCCTTGATGAAGCTGATGGCCGTCTTGAACAAGGGACGCAGGTGCTTTTCGACGAGCCAGTCGAGCCGCTCACTCGGATGGCTTGCCTCCTGCATGATGATCTTGTGCAGCGCTGGATTCTTGTACGCGTGACGGACGTAAGTGCGGACGAGCGTTTCGGCGCGCCGCCGCGGCTGTGACGCGGGAATGTCGGCAAAGACCTTGGCAAGGCCGGCGTTGAACTCGCGGAAGATCCGGTCGACGGCCGAACGCCAGAGCTGGTCCTTGTTCTTGAAATGGTACGTGATCAGCGGGTGATGGACGCCGGCACGATCGGCGATCTCACGCGTCGACGTACCCTTGAAGCCGTTTTCAGAGAAGGCCTCGGTGGCGGCATCCAGTAGTTTGTGCTGGGTGACGATCGAGCGCTGTTGTTGTTTTCGCGCGGGACTAGCGTCGTCGCCAAGCGCTTGATTAGGCACGGATAAAACCCCTAGTTAACCACTTGTACGGAACTAGGTTAGCCTGATTCCAGGGGCTAGTCCACCCGGATGGTTTTTCAGGACCAATCGTGCCGGATCGGTGTCGCCGGCTTACTCGAGCTCGAACATCAGGCGCACGCCGGCCTTCTTCGCGACCGGCACGCCGTTTTCGATGATCGGTTCGAATTCCCAGCGCTCCACTGCGCGGATGGCGGAGTTGATGAACATGTCACCCGGCTCGGAATTGCGCACCTCGATGTCCGCCGTCGTGCCGTCGGTTGCGACCGTGAAGACGACGTCGACCCAGCCGGACAGGTTCCGCCGTTCGGCAGCGCGGGGGTACTTCGGCGCAACGTACTTGACGCGTGTCAACATGCTGATCGCGATCGGGTCGGCCGATACGGGCGCCTCGGCGGCCGTGCTGGCCGCCGCATCGTCGCCGCTGCCCGGTGTCGCCGCGTCGGTGCTGTTGCGGGCAACCTGCTCCACGGGCGCGGCGGCATCCTGAACGGCTTCGGCGGCACTGCGCTCCGCGGCGGCGAGCTCGGCCGCGGCTGCCGCGGCTGCCGCTTGCTGCGCTTCGCGTTCGGCGGCGGCCTGGCGCTCTGCTTCCCGTCGGCGCTGGTCCTCGGCGGCACGGTCGCGCGCGTCGGTCAGCGCGCTCACGGCTTCCGCGAGTTCGGCGCTGTCCGGGTCGAGCCGTTCGGCCTCGGCCAGCAGCGTGCCGGCGCTGGCGAAGCGGCCCTGGTCGATCTGCGCGCGTGCCTGGAGCACCAGTTTCGACGCGATCGCCGTGAGGCCCTGCTGTGCCACGATGTTGCCCGGCTCGTTCGACAGCACCAGCTCGAAGTAGTAACGGGCATTGTCGTTCGGCGGCTCGAGAAGCTGCTGCTGTTCCACTCGTTCTGCAGCGCGTTCGAGCAGGTCGTCCACGCGTTGCTGGCTACGCGCGGAAGCCAGTTCACCCGCAACCGCATTGATCTCGGTGACGTCGCTGACATCGAGTTCGCGTGCGGAAGCAAGCATCTTGGCCGCATCCTCGAAACGCGCTTCGCGAATCGCCTGGCGGGCGCCGTCGAGGTGTCCGCGTAGCTGCAGCTGCGAGAGCTGCGCGTACAGGAACGGCAGGCGCCCGTTGCCCGGATCGGCAAACGCGACGCGATCGAGTGCGGTGGCGGCGTCGGATACGCGGCGTTCGAGCAGCGCCGTTTCCGCGATACGCAGCGCGTCGTCCAGTACGACGGAGAATTCGTCGGCCAGCGCGGCGTCGCCGGGATCGTTGGCGACCGCACGCGCAAAGAGCTCGACGGCATTGCTGCCCGGCGGATTGATGATCTGGCCGGCGTTTCGCGCGAGCCTGGCCTCGGCGGCGACATCGCCGGCGGCGGCCGGCGCGGCCTCCGGTTGCGTCGTAGCCGGCGTCGTCGATCGGTCGGTAGCCGGCGCATCGGCGGCCATCGGCGCTGCGCGTTGCGCGGGCTCGTCAGCCGCGCCGCCGAACAGGAACCACCCGGCAGCTGCCGATACGAGCAGCAGCGCCGCCGCGGCGCCGATCAGTTTCGGATTGCCGAGCAGGGACCCGCCGGCGCCGCCGGCGGATTCGATGTCGAGCGATGACGAGGGGGATTCGGACGTCGGCGCAGGCGTCGACGATGCCGTCGGGCCGATGGCCGGCTCCTTCCGGGAACGTCCTGCCGTACCGGCCGGCTCGGGCGCCGGCTTGTCCTTTTTCTTCGTAAACGCCTTGCCGAGATTCGACACGATCCCCGTCATGGTCTCGGTGAAGCCCGAATCGTCGCCGTCGAATGCGGACGACAGGCTGTCCGAGTTCGGCGATGGCGTGTTGTCGACCGGAGCGGCCGGTTTTGCCGTCTTTCGGGCCGCGGCCCTGGGCGTCGGCTTCGCCGGCGACTTGGCCGCCGGACGCGCCTCCGGCTTTGCCGCGGGCTCCGCGCCACTGACCTGGAACGCCGATTCCGGTGCTTCGAGGTGATGTTTGACGGAGGCCTCGATGGCGAGGCGGGCGCGGCCCGGCGAGACCGGCTTCAACAGGAAGCGGTAGACCTTGCCGCGGTTGATCAGGTCCATGAGCATCTCGCCGTCATCGCGCCGGCCGGCAACGATATTGACGAGGCGTGCCTTCTTGCGGCGCAGGTGCTGCGTGAGCTTTTCGACGTTCTCGCCGACCATCGCGGCGTCCACGACCGCGACGCCGACTTTGCCTTCGCCGAGCGCCTTCTCCGCCTCGGCGAGCGTGTTCGCAGCGTGGATGTGGTGCATGCCGCGCGTGGATTCCTTGACGGTGGCCAGGAACTCCTCGTCCTTGGTGACGACCAGCACGTCGACCGATGCGGAACCGGCGGCGACTGCCGACGCGATCTTCTGGGGGTCCAGTACCGGCATCGTGCCGGTGCCGTCGCTGATGATCGTGGACCCGTTCTCCGACGTCTCCATGACAATGTGTTCCGCCGGCTCGTCCGGGTTTGCCGCGGTGTCGTTCGCGGACTCGGCAAGGGCCATCAGGCGCATCTGCCGCGTGGCGTTGTCGACGAGCTTCGTGAGGTCCGACGGCTTGACCGCGCCGGTCACGACCTGGAATACCTCTTTCTCGCCGACCAGGGCCTCGAGCCCCTTGTCGTTGTCGCCGGCCAGGAGAATGCCGATGGTTTCGGGCGAGCGCTTCTTGGCCTCGCGCAGCGCCTCGACGCCGCTCATGCCGGGGAGATCCTTCGCGGAGATGATGACGTGAACCGGCGTGTCGCCGAGTGTGTTCAATGCCTCGGTACCGCTCGTGGCACAGTGCACCGTGTAGCGATCGTCAAAACCTGCGCTCAGCGAATCGAGCGCACTCTGCTCACTGTGAAGTATCAGTACCTGTGTTCGGACTCGGTCCAGGGCCACGTCTGGCTCTCCCGTCGGTTATGTCGAATCGGCTACGCAGTCCTTGCGTCGGAGCAGTATATCCCCCGCCTTTTCGCAATTTGTCGCCATACCCCGACAGGATGCCGAATCTGTGACGCGTCGCACAGTCAAAGTGCCGTACGCGTCACGTTTAGCCGGCGTTGCGCCGGTGGCCACGACCCGCAATTTCCGAGAGCAGGTCCTCCAGTGCCTCGTCGACGCTCAGTACGGCCTGTTCGCGCGACCCCAGGCGCCGGACGGCGACGCGGTCGGTCTCGACCTCCCGCTGGCCGACGGCGAACAGCACCGGCACCTTGGCGACGCTGTGCTCGCGCACCTTGTAGGAGATCTTTTCGTTGCGCAGATCGTGTTCCGCCCTCAGGCCCGCGTCCTGCAGGCGGCGCGTGAGCTGAACGGCGTACTCGTCGGCATCGGAGGTGATCGTAAGTACCTTGACCTGCACCGGTGCGAGCCAGAGCGGCAGGTTGCCGGCGTGGTGCTCGAGCAGGATGCCCATGAAGCGCTCGAGTGAGCCGAAGATCGCGCGGTGCAGCATGACCGGCACGTGTTTCTCGCCGTCCTCGCCGACGTAGCTCGCGCCGAGCCGGCCGGGCATGTTCAGATCGACCTGCAGCGTCCCGCACTGCCAGTCGCGGCCGATGGCGTCGCGCAGGACGAACTCGAGCTTCGGACCGTAGAAGGCGCCTTCGCCCGGGTTATGCGTGTATTCGAGGCCGGCGGCCTCGAGCGCTTTCAGCAGAGAGGCCTCGGCCTTGTCCCAGACGGCGTCGTCGCCGACCCGTACCTCGGGGCGATCCGCGAACTTGATGCGCACGTCGTCGAAGCCGAAGCCGCGGTAGATACTGAGGATCAGGTTGCAGACCGCGATCGATTCGTCGGTGATCTGTTCGGGCGTGCAGAAGATGTGCGCGTCGTCCTGCGTGAAGGCCCGCACGCGCATCATGCCGTGCAGCGCGCCGGACGGCTCGTAGCGGTGGCACTTGCCGAACTCCGCCAGGCGGACGGGCAGTTCGCGGTAGCTCGTGATGCCCTGGCGGAAGACCTGCACGTGGCAGGGGCAGTTCATCGGCTTGACCGCGTAGACCCGGCCGTCCGGTGTTTCCGTGGTGTACATGTTCTCGCCGAACGACGCCCAGTGCCCGGAGGCTTCCCACAGCGAGCGGTCGACGAGCTCCGGGGTGTTGATCTCGCGGTAGCCGGCGCGGTTCTGCTGTTCGCGCATGAAGCCGATGAGCTGCTGGAACAGGGCCCAGCCCTTCGGGTGCCAGAAGACGCAGCCGGGCGCCTCTTCCTGGAAGTGAAAGAGGTCCATCTGCCGGCCGAGGCGGCGATGGTCCCGCTTCTCGGCCTCCTCCAGCATGTGCAGGTACTGCCGGAGCTGCTTGTCGTTCGCCCACGCGGTGCCGTAGACGCGCTGCAGCATTTCGTTGGCGGCGTCGCCCCGCCAGTAGGCGCCGGAGACGTGCGTCAGCTTGAAGGCCTTGCCGAGCCGGCCCGTCGAGGGCAGGTGCGGCCCGCGGCAGAGGTCGATGAAGTCGCCCTGGCGGTAGAGCGTGATCGGCTCGTCGGACGGGATCGATGCGATGATCTCGGCCTTGTAGGCCTCGCCGAGGCCGCGGAAGAACTCGACGGCTTCGTCGCGATCCCAGACTTCGCGCTGGATGGCCTCGTCGCGGTCCACGATTTCCCGCATCCGCGCCTCGATGGTCGCGAGATCTTCCTCGGTGAACGGCTCCTCGCGCGAAAAGTCGTAGTAGAAGCCGTTCTCGATGGCCGGGCCGATCGTCACCTGGGTTTCCGGCCAAAGCTCCTTCACGGCTTCGGCCAGCACGTGCGCCGCGTCGTGGCGGAGCAGCTCGAGCCCGTCAACGGAATCCCGGGTGACGATCTCGATGGCGGCATCCGTGCCGATCTCGCGGCCGAGGTCCCACAGCCGGCCGTCGACCCGGACCGCGACGGCGTTTTTCGCGAGGCCCTTGCCGATGCTCTCGGCGATTTCGAGGCCGCTGGTGGCGGACGGGAAGTCCCGGACGGAACCGTCGGGAAGGGTGATACTGGGCATTTCCTGGCTGTATTCCTGGTTGGCGCGATGTCGGCGGGCCCCGGGCGGCGGTTCTCCCGGGTGCCCGCGCAAGGCGCGCTATTGTACCGATTGCATTGCGGCTTGGCCTAATTGTTTGAGTGTCACTACAATAGCGGCCCACCTGACTTGGGACCGACACGGCCGCCGGCGCGACGCCCGCACCCCGTACCAGAACCGCATGACAGACTCCGCGCCGCGCGATTTCATTCGCCAGATCATCCACGACGACCTCGAGTCCGGGAAGCACGCCGGCATCGTGACCCGGTTCCCGCCGGAGCCGAACGGCTACCTGCACATCGGCCACGTGATGTCGATCTGCCTGAACTTCGGCGTGGCCGATGAAACGGGCGGTCGAACGTACCTCCGCTTCGACGACACGAACCCGGGCAGGGAAGACGAGGAATACGTCCGCGCCATCAAGGACGACGTCCGCTGGCTGGGATTCGACTGGGCCGACCGGCTGACGCACGCGTCCGACTATTTCGGACGCCTCTACGAGGCGGCGGAGACGCTGATCGGGCTGGGGCTGGCCTACGTCGACAGCCTGTCCGCGGACGAGATCCGCGAGTTCCGCGGTACGCTCACCGAGCCCGGCAAGGACAGCCCGTTTCGCGACCGGAGCGTCGACGAGAACCTCGCTCTGTTCCGCCGCATGCGCGCCGGCGAGTTCGGCGACGGCGAACTCGTGCTGCGTGCGAAGATCGACATGGCGTCGCCGAACATCAACCTGCGCGATCCCGCTTTGTACCGGATCCGGCACGTCACGCACCAGACGACCGGCGACGCGTGGTGCATCTACCCGATGTACGACTTTGCACACACCCTGTCCGACGCGTTCGAGGGCATCACGCATTCGCTGTGCACGCTCGAGTTCGAAGACCACCGGCCGTTGTACAACTGGTTTCTCGACGTATTGCAGCCGCCGCACCGCCCCCGGCAGATCGAGTTCTCGCGGCTGAACCTCGCGTACACGATCACCAGCAAGCGCAAGCTGAATGCGCTGGTGACGGAGAAGATCGTGTCCGGCTGGGACGACCCGCGCATGCCGACGATTGCGGGCATGCGCCGGCGCGGCTATCCGCCGACGGCGCTGCGCGACTTCGTCCGCCGGGCCGGGGTGACCAAGAAGGACAAGCTCATCGAGATGGGCATGCTGGAGAATTGCGTGCGCGAAGCGCTGGGCGACCCGGCGCCGCGCCGCATGGCCGTGCTGCGGCCGTTGCGCGTCGTGCTGACGAACTATCCGGAGGGGCAGGTCGAGACCGTGCAGGCGGCGAACCACCCGAACGATCCGTCGATGGGCATGCGCGACGTGCCGTTCTCGCGCGAGTTGTGGATCGAGCAGGACGACTTCATGGAGGACGCGCCCCGCAAGTTCTTCCGCCTGAAGCCCGGCGGCGAAGTGCGGCTGCGCGCGGCCTACATCATCCGCTGCGACGAGGTGGTGAAGGATGCGGACGGCAACGTCACGGAGCTCCGCTGCACCTACGATGCCGACACGCGCAGCGGCGAAGGCGGGAGCGACCGGAAGGTCAAGGGCACGATTCACTGGGTGTCGGCGGCGCATGCCATCGATGCGGAAGTTCGCCTCTACGACCGTTTGTTCAACGTCGCGAACCCGAACACGGCGGACGACTTTCACGAAGCGCTGAACCCGGCCTCGCTGGAATGCGTGGCCGCGAAACTGGAACCGGCGCTGGCCGACGCCGAGGCGGGCGTCGCGGTGCAATTCGAGCGGCTCGGCTACTTTTGCCCGGACTCCGGTGACGACGCACCGGGTGCGCGCGTGTTCAATCGCATCGTGACTCTGCGGGATTCCTGGGCGAAGCTCGAGAAGCAGGAGCTCGCCGGGCAAGGCTAGCGTCGGGCTAGTCGGGGACGCGGCGCGCGAGAAACGTCGCGCGGGCCCAGTAGATGAAGACCGTGTCGATCGCGGCAATCGCGAGCTTGAACACGTACTTCGCCGCGCCGAGCTTCAGCGCCGTCACGAGGTCGACGGTTCCCCACCACACGACGAGCGAGTACAGCGCAGTGTCGAGCGCCTGCGATGCCATCGTCGAGCCGTTATTGCGCAGCCAGAGCCAGCGCTCCCCCGTCCACTGCTTGATGCGGTGAAAGGCCCAGACGTCGAAGCGCTGGCTGATCAGGTAGGCGAGTAACGACCCGAGAATGAACCGCGGCGAGAAATCCAGGATCGTGGAGTACGCGTCCTGGATGTCGGTCGAGAACGCGGCGGTGGCCGGGTTCGTGCTCGGCAGGAACATCAGGCCGAGGCTCAGCATCACGAGCACGATGACGCTCACGACGAAGCCCATCCAGACGGCCTTCGCCGCTTCGGCCTTGCCGTAGTTCTCGGATAGCACGTCGGTGGCGAAGAAGATGCTGGAATAGAAGATCACGCCGAGGCTGGTCTCGAGGCCGAAGATGATCGTGAGCTTCGGCCCCTGCAGGTTCGCGAGGATGATCGCTGTCGCAATGGCGACCTGCAGCCCCACACGCCCGAAGAAGCGGTACAGGAGAACCGTGCCCGCGAGGTCGAGCAGCAGCGTGGTCAGCCAGAGGGCTTCCTGGTGGGCGGCGAACCATCGCCCGAACAGATCGACCAGCATGCCTAGCCGGCGAGCTTGTCGAGGTGCCAGTCCGCGTCGCCGAAGACGCGCCCGATCGCGATCAGCCGCTTGAAGTAGTGCGCGACATCGAGCTCCCAGGTGACGCCCATGCCACCGTGCAGCTGCACGGCCTCCTCGGCGATGCGCCGCCCGGTGGTGCCGACCTGGTACTTGACCGCACTGACGGCGCGCTTCGCGTCGTCACCGCCTTCCGCATAGGTCATCGTCGCCCACCAGAGCAGCGATCGCGTCTGTTCGAGTCCTGTCAGCATGTCGACCATGCGGTGCTGCAGCGCCTGGAAGCTGCCGATGGGCACGCCGAACTGGACCCGGTTCTTCGAGTAGTCGACGGTCTTGTCGACCAGCACCTGCAGGATGCCGACGGCCTCGGCGCACACGGCGAGGATTGCTTCGTCCACGACCGTTTCTAGCACGGAGAGGGCGTCGTCGCCTGCGCCGAGCCGCGCATCGGCGCCAACCGCGACGTCGCGCAGCCGCAGGTCCGCGGCCTGCAGGCCGTCCACGGTCGGGTAGTCGAGGATCTCGAGCCCGGTTGCCGCACGTTCGACGACGAAGAGGCCGACGTCGCCCGACGGGTCGCCAACGCGCGCCGGCACGACGATGTCGTGCGCATTGCGGGCGTTCAGCACGTAGGTCTTGTCGCCCGAGATCCGCCAGCCGTCGCCGTCGGCGCGGGCCACCGTTCGGATGTCGCCGATGCCGTAGCGGGCGTGCGGTTCCGCGAAGGCCAGCGCCGCGTGCCGCTCGCCGCCGATCAGCGGCTGCAGCCAGCGCGCGCGTTGCGCGTCGGTCGCCGTGCGCTTCAGCACCCCGCCGGCAAGCACCAGGTTCGGCAGGTAGGGTTCGACGACCAGGCCGCGGCCAAGCCGCTCCATGACGACCATGAGGTCGACGGCCGTACCGTCGAATCCGCCGTCGGCCTCGGCGAACGGGACCACGGTCCAGCCGAGTTCGGCAAAGGTCTGCCAGACGGCCGGGCTGAAGCCCCGTTCGCTGGCGGCATGCGCCTGCCGGGTTTCGAAGTCGTACTCGTTCGCGATAAAGCGGTCGATGCTCTCGCCGAGCATTGCCTGCATGTCGTTGAGCGAGAAGTCCATGCCCCTCAGAGCCCCAGCACGTGCTTGGCGACGATGTTCTTCTGGATCTCGTTGGACCCTCCGTAGATCGATGCCTTGCGGTTGTTGAAGTAGTGCAGGGAAGTCAGTGCTTCCTTGCCGTCGCCGATGAACTGCGATTCGTCGAAACCGTCGACGTACTGGCCGGGCACGAATGGCAATGCGTAATAGCCGGCGGCGTCCATGGTCAGCGCGTCGATCGCCTGGGAGACCTCGGTGCCCTTGATCTTGAGAATCGACGACTCGGGGCCCGGCGCCTTGCCGGCGGCGACGGCCGCCAGCGTGCGCAGCTCGGTGAACTCGAGCGCCTTCAGTTCGACCTCGGTCGCAGCGAGCCGGCGCATGAAGTTCCGGTCGCTGGCGAGGGGTTGGCCGCCGTGGACCGGCTCGGTGCAGCGATTCCGCAATTTCCGCAGACGCGCCTTCGAGCGCCCGACCCCGGCCAGGTTCGTCCTCTCGTGCTGCAACAGGACTTTGCCGTAGGTCCAGCCCTTGCCTTCCTCGCCGACGAGGTTCCCGACCGGCACCCGGACGTCCTCGAAGTGCACCTCGTTGACTTCGTGCTCGCCGTCGAGCGTGATGATCGGCCGCACCGTGATACCCGGCGTCTGCATGTCCACGAGCAGGAAACTGATGCCTTCCTGGCGTCGGGCGACGTCGGTGTTCGTCCGCGCCAGGACGAAGATCCAGTCGGCGTACTGCGCGAGCGTCGTCCACGTCTTCGTGCCATTGAGGACATACGCATCGCCGTCCAGGTCCGCCCGCGTTTTCAATGATGCGAGATCGGAACCGGCACCCGGCTCCGAGTAGCCCTGGCACCACCACACGTTGCTTTCGAGGATGTCCGGCAGGAAGCGCTTTTTCTGCTCGTCCGACCCGAACGTGTAGATGACGGGGCCGACCATCTTGACGCCGAACGCGACGACGTCCGGTGCCTCGGCCGCCGCCATCTCGGAGGCGTATATGTACTTCTGCACCGGCGTCCAGCCCGTCCCGCCGTACTCGACGGGCCAGTCGGCGGCGAACCAGCCCCGGGCGTGCAGGAGCTTCTGGTAGCCGATGTAGTCGTCCCGTTCCAGCGGGATGCCGCGATCGATCTTCTGCCGCAGCTCCGACGGGAACTCGGACGCGAAAAATGCGCGCACTTCGTCGCGAAAGGCTTCGTCCCGGGGCGAGAAACTGACGTGCATGGGGTCCCTGGCGTTGCTGGCGGTGGGCAAATCAGGATGCCCAGAATGGCCAAGAAAATAAAGCGCGAATTGGGCAGAATAGCGGGATGTCACGGACCCCCGACATCGTGGAATTTCGCGACCCGGAACGCCCGGGCCTGCGCGATGCCCTGGCGCGTCCGCTGCACGACCTGCGCATCTCGCTGCTGGATCGCTGCAACTACCGCTGCCCGTACTGCATGCCGGAATCCGAGTACCACGCGGACTACCAGTTCCTCCGCAAGTCGCAACGGCTGACGCACGACGAGATACACGCGGTTGCGCGCGCGGCCGTGCGCCTCGGCGTGTCGAAGCTGCGCCTGACCGGCGGCGAACCGCTGCTGGACAAGAACCTGCCGTCGCTCGTTTCGCGGCTCGCTGCGTTGCCGGGCGTCGAGGACCTCGCGCTGACCACCAACGCGCAGTTGCTCGCGCCAATCGCAAAGACGCTCGCCGACAGTGGCCTGCATCGAATTACCGTGAGCCTCGACAGTCTCGATCACGAGGTGTTTCGCCGCATGAGCGGCGGTCGCGGCGACCTTGCAAAGGTGCTGGACGGCATCGCCGCGGCGGAGGCGGCCGGCCTCGCACCCGTGAAGATCAACACCGTCGTGCAGCACGGCGTGAACGAGCACACGGTGCTGGACCTGCTCGAGCATTTTCGCGGAAGCGGGCACATCGTGCGCCTGATCGAGTTCATGGACGTCGGTAATCGCAACGGCTGGCGCATGGACCAGGTCGTCCCGTCGCGCGAGTTGCTCGCGGCAATCGACGCGCGCTGGCCGGTGGAGGCCGTCGGCCGCAACTACGCCGGCGAGGTCGCTCGCCGTTACGTGTACCGTGACGGGCAGGGCGAGATCGGCTTCATTTCGTCGGTGACGGAGCCGTTCTGCGGCGGCTGTTCGCGGGCGCGGTTGTCCGCGGAAGGCGTGCTGTACACCTGCCTGTTTGCGACCCACGGCACGAACCTGCGCGAACCGCTTCGCGAGGGTGCGACGGACGAAGAGCTGGAAGACATCCTGCGACGCATCTGGCTGCAGCGCGCGGACCGCTACAGCGAGCTTCGCCGACCGGAAGCCGCCGACGCCCATGCGCCGCACAAGGTCGAGATGTACCGGATCGGTGGTTAGAGTGAGACGGCATTGAGCAAACTGACACACATCGACGAGCACAACCGGCCGACCATGGTCGATGTCGGCGACAAGGCGGTGACGCGGCGGACCGCGCGCGCGCAGACCCGCGTGCGCCTGCCGGCCGCCGTGCGCGATGCCGTCGACGGTGACGAGATCGTCGGCCGCAAGGGGCCGGTGTTCGCCACGGCGATCATCGCCGGTGTCATGGCGGCCAAGCGCACGCACGAGCTGATCCCGTTCTGCCATCCGCTGGGCCTCGAGAAGTGCACGATCGACATCCGCCTCGAGGGCGGCGATGCCGTCATCGAGTGCACCTGCCGCGTGGAGCACAAGACCGGCGTCGAGATGGAAGCGCTCACGGGCGCGAGCGTGGCCGCGCTGACGATCTACGACATGTGCAAGGCGCTGTCGCACGACATCGTCATCGCGGAGACGCGGCTCGTCGAGAAGACCGGTGGCAAGAGCGATTTTCGCGCCTCGGAGGAAGGCGTTGCCGGTGAGTGATTCGCGACGCGTCCTCGGTCTCGTCCTGGCCGGCGGGCGCAGCCGGCGCATGGGCCGCGACAAGGCCTTGTTGCCGCGTGACGGCGGCACGCAGCTCGAGCATGCGGCCGCGTTGCTGGCCGACGTCACGGACGGCGTGTACGTTTCGGTGCGCGCGGACCAGGCGGACGACCCCGTGCGGGCCCGCTTCGATCACGTCGTCGATCGCTACGACGGCATCGGGCCTCTGGCGGGCATCCTGTCCGCGCTCGAGCAGGTGCCCGACGCCGACTGGCTGATCGTGGCCTGCGACCTGCCGAACCTCGATCGCCCGACGCTGGAACACCTGCTTGCCGAGGCGCCGGACGGCGCGCCGCTCGTCGCCTATCGCAGCAGCTCGGACGGCCTGCCGGAACCGCTGTGCGCGCTGTACCGGCCCGCGGCCGCCGACGCGCTGCGCCGGTACGCCGCCGACGGCGTGCATTGCCCGCGCAAGATAATGATCCGCGAGGAGGCGGTGCTGCTGGACCTGCCGGCGCCCGACGCGCTGCACAACGTGAACACGCCGGAAGAGCTGGCGGCGGGTGCCGCGGTGAGCGTGCGATGAAACGCATCACGGTGCGCTATTTCGCGATGTTCCGGGAACACGCGGGCATGGCGTCGGAGACGATCGAGACGGACGCCGCGACGGCGGGCGACGTGTTCGCCGCCACGCGCGACCGGCACGGCTCGTCGGAACCGGCGGGCCACTGCAAGGTCGCGATCAACGACGAGATGGCGGACTGGGACGCCGCGGTCGCGGACGGCGACGAAGTGCTGCTGTTTCCGCCGGTGGCCGGAGGCTGACGTGTTTGAGATCGCCGAGAAGGCCATCGATCCTGCGGCATTGCGCGCCGCGCTCGCCGACCCTGCCGCCGGCGCCTATTGCGGCTTCGAGGGCTGGGTGCGCAATCACAACGAAGGGCAGGAGGTGCTGCGCCTCGAATACGAGGTGTACTCGCCGCTCGCGATCTCCGAGGGCCGGCGTATCCTCGCCGAGGCGAAGGAGCAGTTTCCGCACCTTCGCGCCGGCTGCGTGCATCGCGAAGGGCTGCTCGAGATCGGCGACTGCGCGGTCTGGGTCGGCGTGACGTCACCGCACCGCGACGAGGCGTTCCGCGCGTGCCGGTACATCATCGACGCCATCAAGCACCGCCTGCCGATCTGGAAGAAGGAACACTACGTCAGCGGTGATTCCGGCTGGGTGAACTGCGAGCGTTGCGCCGCTCACGCCTGATCGGCGATGCGCCGGTTCGCGATCGCCAGGTCGTTCGGCGTGTCCACGTCCATCGACGCCGAGTCCAGTGCCACGTGACGCAGGCGCACACGGGGATCGGTGAACAATGCGCGTGCGCCAATGTCGCCGTCCAGTGATTCGAGCTCCGGATAGAGTCCCGCCGGCAGCAGCGCCGGTACCCCGTCCGTATCACCGTAGCGCGTCGCGACGATCTCGACCGCGTCGCCGCCCCAGGTGTTCTCGAGTTCGCGAAGGTGTGCCGCGGGCACGAAAGGCTGGTCAGCCAGCAGTACGACGATGGCGCCGGCCCGATCGCGTAGCGTGCTGACGGCGAGCGCGAGCGACGTACCGAGGCCGTCGTCGTAGCGCGGATTGTTCGCAATGGCCCCGTAGCATCCGGTCGCCGCGGCCGCGACGCGCGCTGAATCGTGGCCGGTGATGAGCAGCGTCCTGTCGCCGAAGGCGTCGAACGCGGCTGCAGCCGAATGCCGGACGAGTGGCGCGCCGCCGAGGTCCGCGAGGAGCTTCGTATCGCCGAATCGCCGCGAGCGGCCGGCGGCCAGGATCACGCCGAAAACGGGCTTGCCGGTGCGTAAGACCTTGTCCATCCCGGCTACTTTACACTTGCGGCTCGCGCAATAACTGTGCTTTTCTAGCCGAGCGAGCCGCCGCGCGGCGAGGAAGGACATCGAATTGCACGTCATCAGCTCAGTCGAAGATGCAAGGGCCCTGGAAGGACAGGAGGTCGGCGTATCGGACTGGACGGTCATCGACCAGCATCGCATCGACCAGTTTGCCGAGGCGACGGCGGACTACCAGTGGATCCATGTCGACACGGCGCGTGCGGCGCGCGAAATGCCCGATGGCAAGACCATCGCTCACGGCTACCTGACGCTCGCGTTGATACCCGGCCTGACCGGCAACTTCGTACATGTCGAGAAACTCACGCGCGCGATCAACTTCGGTGTGAACAAAGTACGCTTCTACACGCCCGTACAGGTGGGGGACCGCGTCCGTGCCCGCGCGAAAATCGTCCAGGCCCGCCGGCGGGCGGGCGCGCTGCTGCTGACGTCCGAGGTCAGCATCGAGGTCGAGGGCGCGCGTAAGCCCGCGTGCGTCGCGGAAACGCTGGGCATGTACTTCTTCGAGGGCGCCTGAGGTCCGGCGCCGGCGCGCTCAGCCGCGCTTGTGCAGCCATGACGGCAGGAAGCCGTAGGGGTCGCGCTTCTCGGCCCGGTTCCAATTCACGCCCAGCGCGTCGAGGCGCGACTGCGCGGTGCCATCTTTCAGGGCGTCGAAGAACTCCGTCGCGCCGCCGATGTGTTCGCCGCCGATGAAGATCTGTGGAATCGTGCGCTGGCCGGTCCGTTCCCGGATCGCGGCGCGAACGTCGCCGCCCAGGTTGTTCGCCTGGTAGGCGACGGAGTCCAGGTCGATCGCGCGATAAGGAATCTCGTACGCCGCCATCAGTTTGCGCACGGACCAGCAGAACTCACACCATTCCAGCGCGAACAGGATCACCGGGTTGTCGGTGTCCGACGTCGCTTCCTCGAGGAAACGACGCGCAGAGTCCGACGCGGCGGGCCCGTCGTCGTCGGTCGGCGGCGGCGCCGACGGCACGTCGAAGCGTGCGCCTGGAGTCGACGCGGCGATGGCTCTCTCGGCCTCGTTCATGTCCGCGTCGATGCCCTCGAAGAGCGGCGTGCTCAGGTAGCGTTCACCCGTATCCGGCAGCATGCACAGGATATTGGCGCCGGGCGCTGCGCGCTCCGCGACGGCCAGCGCGCCAGCCAGGGTCGCGCCGGCGGAGATGCCGGCGAAAATGCCTTCCTCCCGGGCGAGCGCTTTTGCGAGCCGCAGCGCGTCGTCGCCCGCAATGGGCAGGATCTCGTCGTAGAGCCCGGCGTCGACCGCATCCTCGACCAGCTTCGGGATGAAGTCCGGGCTCCAGCCCTGCATCAGGTGCGGGCGAAACAGCGGGTGGCTCTCAGCGACGGTGCCGTCGTCGGCGCGCGGCTGCGGGATGCCGCTGCCGAGAATCGGCGAGTTGTCGGGTTCACACACGACGATTCGCGTCGCCGGGCTGCGCTCGCGTAACACGCGGGCCACGCCTTTGAGCGTGCCGCCGGTCCCAAAACCGGTGACCCAGTAATCCAGCGCACTGTCGTCGAAGGCCTCGAGGATTTCCGGCGCCGTCGTCTTCGCGTGCGCGTCCGCGTTTGCCTCGTTTTCGAATTGCCGCACCAGGAACCAGCCGTGTTCGTCCGCGAGTTCAACGGCCTTCGCGAGCATGCCGCTGCCTTTCAGTGACGCGGGAGTCAGGATCACGCGGGCGCCCAGGTAGCGCATCATCCTGCGGCGTTCGACGCTGAAGTTTTCCGCCATGACGATGACGAGCGGATAGCCCTTCGCGGCGCAGACCATGGCGAGCCCGATGCCGGTGTTGCCGCTGGTGGCCTCGATGACCGTCTGGCCGGGCTGTAGCCGGCCGGCGCGCTCGGCGTCCTCGATAACGTTCAGCGCGAGGCGATCCTTGACCGACCCCATCGGGTTGAAGGACTCGCACTTGACGTACAGGTTGACGTGGTCCGGCGCAAGTCGGTTCAGCCGGACGACAGGCGTCCTGCCGACCGTCTGCAGGATATTGTCGTAGCGGGTTGCCATGCGCACTCCGGGGGGCGGCACGATTACGGTCGCAGGCAGTATAGGCCAAAAAAAGGCGGCGGATTGCTCCGCCGCCTTCATAGGGACCTGCCGGCCGCTCAGTCGAAGTTCTTGCTGAGCGTCAGACCGTAGGTGGCCGGTTCGGCCGGGTAGGAGTTCATGCGCCCGAGCTGGATCGGCGCATCGAACGAGCCCGCGTACCAGCGTTCGTCCGTGATGTTCCGGCCCCAGAGCGTGATGCTCGTGTTCCAGTCCGTGTGGAAGTAACCGACACGCAGGTTGACGAGCCCGATGTCGTCCTGGTTCGTGAACGGGTCCAGGTCGCCGTCCGTGAACTGCTCGGATGCGTAGGTGTACTCGCCGCGGATGAACAGTTCGTTGTTGCCGACCGGGAAGTCCTTTGTGATCGCCACGAACGCGCGGTCCTCCGGGTTGTACGCAATCGGGAAGCCGGTCCGGTTGCAGACCTCGGCATCCACGTCGCCGTTGCCGCCCGGGTCGGGCTGGCCGGAATGGAATACCTGCGTATCCCAGCACGTGCCGCCCTCGAACTTCTTGTAGTCACCCTCGTTGCGCGCGTAGAAGGCCTGTACCTCGACCGTGTCCCACGGGCGCCACAGCGCCTCGATCTCGACGCCTTGCGTTTCCAGCTCGCCCGCGTTCTGCAGGTTGAAGCCGGTGCCGGTGAACGACTGTGCCTGGAAGTCCTCGTAGTTCGTGTCGAAGATCGAGACGCTCAGTCGAACCGGGCCGAAATAGCCCTTGAACCCGACCTCGATGGACTCGGACGTTTCCGGCCCGAAGATGGAGTCGAACTGCGGGCTGATGCGTTCCGTGTTCGTGCCGCCGGACTTGTAGCCGGTCGAGTACGAGGCGTAGAACATGCCCCAGTCCGCCGGGAAGAACGACAGCTTCGCCGTACCGCTGAACTGGTCGTCCTCCAGCTTGTCGATGAGATCCGGCCGCGGTGCCAGCGGCTGGAACAGGTACGAGCCCCACGCCGCGTTCGGTTCCGCCACGGCCAGCAACGGTGTCGGGTCGAACGGCTGGCCCATGCCCGCCAGTACCAGGTTCGTCTGGATCGCCACCAGGTCCGGCGGCGGGCCCTGGGCCGTCTGCGTGTACCTGGCGTCGATCTTTTTGGTCTCCTCGGTGTAGCGCCCGCCCAGTGTCAGCGTGACTTTGTCCGTCAGTGCGAAATCCACCTGCCCGAACACGGCCCAGCCATCCTGGTCCTGTTCGATGTCGTCCTGTGCCGTCGAGCCGAGCGGGAAGGCCGCGGCGGCCGGCGGGAATGGAATGCCCATGCCGTTCAGCACCGCGGACACCTGGTTGACGCCGTCGATCAGGTCGACAAGGTCCGGGTTCGTTGCCAGCACGTACGGTTCCAGCAGCGCGCCACCGTTCGTGACGGTGTTGCTGTTGATCGTCTGGCCGAAGTAGTACACGCCGCCGACCCAGTTGCTGCCGCTGCCGAACTCCCCGGCGAGGCGGAGTTCCTGCGAGATCGACTGCTGCTCGGCGTCGTTGATGCGCTCGATGATGTCGACGTCGGTGAAGTCGGCATCAATGGCGTCGTAGGTGTCGAATGCGCGGTAGGCCGTGATCGACGTCAGCGTCACGCCGTTGCCGAACGTCCAGTTGAACTCCGCGGACAGGCCGCGATCCTCGTTGCGCGACTCCGGCAGGCGGTTGTAGCGCACGCGGAAGTCCTCGAAGCCGACGCCGGTGATGACGGTGCCCGGCAGCGGCGCCAGTGCGTCCAGGAACGGCTGCGGGTAGGGGTAGTCGGTGAAGACCGTGCCGCCCAGCGCAACCAGGGCCGAATCGGTACCGGGCTGCGGCACGCCGGCCAGGCTGGCGCGGGAGTACAGGCCGTCCACCCGCGCGACGGCGGCGCAGCAAACCTCGTCGACCTCGGCATAGTCGGCAATGAGTCGGAAGTTGAAGTCGCTGTCCGGGTTGTAGCCGAGCTGCAGGCGGAAGCCGAAACGGTCGCGATCGTTGAGCAGGTCACTGCCGAAATTGTCGTCGCTGACATAGCCGTCGCGCTGCGACGTGAAGATCGTGCCACGCATCGCCAGTGCGTCCGTCAGCGCAACGTTTGCCGCGGCGCTGACCTTCACCAGGCCATAGTCGCCGCCGGTGACTTCCAGCATGCCGTTGGTGCTGTCTGAACTCGGCGCCACCGTGCGGATCTGGATCGCGCCGGCCGGCGTGTTCTTGCCGAACAGCGTGCCCTGCGGTCCGCGCAGGACCTCGACGGCCTCGACGTCGACGAGTTCGTTGATGATCGAGCTTTGCCGCGAACGGTACACGCCGTCAACGTACAGGCCCACCGAGGACTCGACACCGAAGTTGTTCGACGTACTGCCGACGCCGCGTATGGAAAAGTTTGAAGTGGTTGTCGTCTGGCTTTGACCGACGATGAGACCGGGCACGTTCTGCTGCAGGTCGAACATGTCCTTGATACCCGACGCCTCGATCTCGGCGCCGGTCACGGCCGTGACCGCGATCGGTACGTCCATGATGTTCTGTTCGCGCTTTTGTGCGCGTACGACGATTTCCTCGAAGACGTCCTGCGCCAGTACCGGCACCGAAAGTGCCAGGCCCGCCACCGTTGCCACGGCCCATTTGAGGGCGCGCAGCGATCCATTCCTCGTCGGTTTCATACCCCCCCCTTTTCGGGATTGAGACAGATTCAGAAAACGCGGAGCCGGTCGCCGGGTCGACCGTAAATTTACCTGAATAAACAGGCGCTTTGGCCAACAAGCTGAGACTCCGTAGTCGCCAGAGCATAGCACGGAATTTTCGCAATGCGGTCCCAAAAGTCTTTCCGTGACGCTTCTGTTAAATTACCGATCGGGGCAACAAGACCAAGCACGTGCGGGGGGTGCAGATGAAGGGCTTGATGATGGACCGGCCGCTCCTGATCTCGTCGATCGCGGAGCACGCCGCCCGATTCCACGGCAGTCGCGAGATAGTGTCGGTCACGGTCGACGACCCCCGGCACCGGACGAACTGGCGCAATGTCGTCAGTCGCTCGCGCAAGCTCGCCAACGCGCTGGATCGGCTGGGTCTCGAGCGCGGCGATCGCGTCGCCACGCTGGCGTGGAACGACCACCGGCACCTCGAGCTCTACTACAGCGTCAGCGGCGCCGGCTACGTCTGCCACACGATCAACCCGCGGCTGTTTGCGGACCAGCTCGTCTTCATCATCAACCATGCACAGGACCGGTGGCTGTTCACGGACCCGCTTTTCCTGCCGCTGGTCGAGAAGCTGCACCCGGCGCTCGAAACGCTGGAGGGCATTGTCGTGTTGACCGACGACGCGCACCTGCCGGAGACCTCGCTGCCGAACGTCCGGAGCTACGAGAGCCTGATCGGGGACGAGCCGGACACCTACGAATGGCCGGACCTCGATGAACGCTCGGCGTCGGCGCTGTGTTACACGTCCGGGACGACCGGCGACCCGAAGGGCGTGCTGTACGACCATCGTTCCACGATCCTGCATGCCTACGCCGGCGTCGCGCCGGACGTCCTCGGGCTGTCGAGCCAGGACGTCGTACTGCCGGTCGTGCCGCTGTTCCACGTGAATGCCTGGGGCATCCCGTACTCGGCCGGCATCACCGGCGCCAAGCTCGTGTTGCCGGGGCCCAAGATGGCCGACGGTGAGGTCCTGTGCTCGCTCTTCAACGACGAGGCCGTAACGATCGCGCTCGGCGTGCCCACCGTCTGGCTCGCACTGTTGCAGCACACGGAAAAGACCGGAAAGCGCATCGAGACCCTCAAGCGCACCATCATCGGCGGCGCCGCCGTGCCGCGCAGCATGATCGAGGCCTTCCGCGACAAGCACGGTGTCGAGGTGCGGCAGGGGTGGGGCATGACAGAGATGAGCCCGATCGGCGCGGTCAACACGTTGAAGGCCGGGCTCGAGCATCTCGACGACGACGCCCAGCTCGACCTGGCAACGAAGGCCGGCCGCGGCGTGTACGGCTGCGAACTGCGCATCGTCGACGACGAGGGCACGGAGCTGCCGTGGGATGGCGAAGCGTTCGGTGCTCTGCAGGTGCGCGGACCGTGGGTCTGCAGTGATTACTTCCGCCTGGACGGGACCGCCGGCACGCACACCGACGACGGCTGGTTCACGACCGGCGATGTCGCGACGATCGACCCGGAGGGCTATGTCGCCATCACGGATCGCACGAAGGACGTGATCAAGTCCGGCGGCGAGTGGATCAGCTCGATCGAGCTCGAGAACGTGATCATGGGGCACCCGGCGGTCGCGGAAGCTGCCGTGATCGGCGTGCCGCACCCGAAATGGACGGAGCGCCCGCTGCTCGTCGTCGTGCTGGGCGAGGGCAAGTCGGCCGACAAGGCGGAGCTGCTGAAATACTATGACGGGCGTGTCGCGGACTGGTGGCTGCCCAATGACGTCGTGTTCGTCGACGAGCTGCCGCACACGGCGACCGGCAAGGTGAAGAAACTGGAATTGCGGAAGCAGTTCGCGGACTTTAAGCTGCCCGCCTGACACTCTCCTTCACCCCGAAATCCCACGCAGGAGCTCCGATGGGCGAGGCCCTCCGACTCTACGGCCTGAACGCGGTCGTGACGAATGCCGCCGACGGCATCGGCGAAGCCATTGCGCGCACGCTCGCCAAGCACGGCGCGAGCGTCGTCGCCGTCGACGTGAACGTCAGCGGCGTCGAGCAACATTACCAGTCGGTAAAAGGTATCGATGGCCTGTTTGCCGACCTGCGCACGCCGGGGCGACAGGCGGAGATGATCGAGAATGCGGTGGAGAGGCTCGGTGGCATCGACATACTCGTGTGCGATTACCCGGTGCCGATGCTCGATCCCATCGACGGAACGGGACCGGCACTGGAGTCGCTGCTGGCGGCACGCGCCGAACTGACGCTGGCCGCCTGCCGCGCGGCGTTGCCGCACCTTCGGAGGAGCCCGGCGGGCCGCATCATCGTGCTGGGCCTTCAGCGAAGCCTGTTCGCGCCGGAAGCCGGCGATGCGAGCCGGCGCGCGGAGAAGAACCTGTCGGACGTCGTTCGCGCGCTGGCCGCCGACACCGGCGAGTTCGGCATCACCGCGAACTACGTGCAGCCGGGCGGCGTCATGACGCCGGTGAGCCGGGTCCTGTTCGGCAAGAATGAAGGCCTGCGCGATCACTGCATCTCCAATTCCGCCGCGCGCCGCCTCGGCGAGCCGGTCGACGTGGCGAAGGTCGTGCTGTTCCTCGCGAGCGACGACGCGGTGTTCGTCAGCGGTACCGGCATCGCCGTCGACGGCGGCTGGCTCGGCGACTGACGGGGCCGCCTGCGTGCACCCGGTCCTGGCCGACCTGATTGAACTGCTCTCCCTCGAGCGCATCGAGGACAACATCTTCCGTGGCGACAGCCGCGACATCGGCAGCCCGCAGGTATTCGGCGGCCAGGTGCTGGGGCAGGCACTCTCGGCGGCGCAGTTCACCGTCGAGGGCCGCGTCGCGCACTCGCTGCACGCGTACTTCCTGCGCCGAGGCGACATCAATTCGCGGATCGTCTACGAAGTCGATCGCGCCCGCGACGGCGGCAGCTTCTCGAACCGCCGCGTCGTCGCCATCCAGCACGGCCGGCCGATCCTGAACATGGCCGCGTCATTCCAGGAGCCGGAGGACGGGCTCTCGCACCAGGCCGAGATGCCGGACGTGCCGGCGCCCGAAGACCTGCGCGCGCTGCATGAATTCGCGGACGAACTGCCGGAAGGCGTGCCGATGAAACTCCGGCGATTCCTCACCGAGAAGCGGCCGTTCGAGTTCCGCCCGGTCCGTCCCGTCAACCTGGTGGACCGGTTGCGCCTTCCGCCGGTGACCCACGTGTGGATACGGGCCGTGGATGCCGTGCCGGACGACGGGCCGCTGCACCAGAACCTGCTGGCTTACGTGTCGGACTACGAACTGCTCGGCGCCAGCACACTGCCGCACGAACTGTCCTATGCCGCCGACAACGTGATCATGGCGAGCCTCGACCACGCGCTGTGGTTCCACCGGACGTTTCGTATCGACGAGTGGCTGTTGTACGCGATCGACAGCCCGAACGCGTCAGGCGCGCGTGGCTATTCGCGCGGGCAGTTCTTCACGCGCGACGGCACGCTCGTCGCCAGCACCTGCCAGGAAGGGCTGGTGCGCGTCGTCGACCCGGCGGATGCCAGGAAACGCTCGGACCCGAAGAAGCAGCGCTGAGGGGCGGGCGCCTACCGGGACTGCGCGGCCAGCTGCTGGTCGATCAGGCTGACGAGGTTCGAGGTCCGCTGCCGAATGTCTTCGAGCGCCGCGTTGATCTGCGTGTTCATGTAGATCGCAAGCGTAAACCCGTTCTTGTAGCGCACGTCTGCCAGCAGGGTTTCGACGGCTTCGCGCGAGATGGCGGTTCGGGTCCCCGCGGTGCCGCCCGTGATCCTGTAGACATAGTTCTCGGTCATCGGAGCGATGTCGACCGTATCGAAGAACGGCGCGTAGACGTAGCCCTCGAAATCGAAGCGCATGTGCTCTTCGTCGGCTTTCATTTTCAGGTAGAGCAGCTCGAGATCCATCAGCAAATTCTTGATCTCGTGATTCGAGATGATCCCGAGGTTGCCGGAATTGATGAGTTCCTGGAACGTGTTGTTGTTCTGGTAGAACTTCTGCCAGATGTGCACGTTGAGGTTGTGGTAGTTGAAATCCTCGAGGTCGTCGAGCGGCGCGCCGTCAAAATACTCGATGATCCGCTTGGCCGACTCGATGCGGCTGCTGCGCACGGCCAGCTTTTTCTCGATTTCCTGGATATTGATTTCCAGGTCGACCTTCAGGTTGCGCAGGTAGTTCGCTTCGCGCTGTCGCTCCTGCCGCTCTTCATTGGCGTTGTTGATCTGCAGTGCGATCAGTATGCCGATGACCACCAGCAGTATCTCGCCGATTGCGTAGGCCGTGTACTTCTTCAGCCGGTTTTCCTGGACCAGGTCCAGGCGGATCTGGCGAAAGAATCGGAACATGGGTCGGTCCTGCCTGTTTTGCGAGGCAATCGTATCCTGCGACGGCCACGCTTGTCTCACCTTCCGGCATCAGCGAGATGGCGAGGATTGAGATCGAATCGGGACTGTTGCCTAATGACTGCCGGCGCTGCGCCGAGAATGGGGATGATTGACGATGACCGACGACGCTTTGCACTGGACGAAAGTACGTAGCGAAGCCGGGCCGGAGCTGCCGCTCTTCCAGGTTCGCTTCGACACACTCAGACACCCGACCAGCTCGGCGGAATTCCAGCGCCTGGTCCTCGAGGCTCCCGACTGGGTGAATGTCGTCGCGGTCACCACCGACGGCGAGATCCTGATGGTGGAGCAGTTCCGGTTCGGCGTGAGCGAGGTGACGATCGAGCCTGCCGCTGGCATCGTCGATCCGGGCGAGGACTCGCTGGAGGCCGCCCGGCGCGAGCTGCTCGAGGAAACCGGCTTCGGCGGCGGCAATTGGCGGTATCTCGGGTCGGTGCAGGCGAATCCGGCGTTTCTCAACAACGAATGTCATCACTGGCTGGCCGAGAACGTGGAGTTCGTGCAGGCGCCCCAGCAGGACCCGGGAGAGGCCATCCGTGTGCATCGCATGACTATCGATCAGATCAGGAGTTTGGTTGCTGCCGGGGAGGTGAAGCATCCCTTGGCATTGACTGCCTTGTCGCGCGTCTTTCCGATCTATGACGCTGAGTATCCCCAGCCGAAAACCAAGGACAGCATCAAATGAAGACAGCATTGCGGGCGACTCTTCTTCTTGCGGCGTACGGTCTGGTCGCGGCGGCAAACGCGGATGTTCCGGACCCCGATCCGGCACGGTTCGACGACGCAATCCAGGCCTTCGTGGACTGGGACGGCAAGAACGCCTTCCCAGAGGACGCAATACTGTTCGTTGGAAGCTCGAGCGTACGACTGTGGTCGACGGCGAAGGCCTTTCCCGGCAAACCGATCATCAATCGTGGCTTCGGAGGATCCGAACTGTCCGACGTCATCCATTTCTACGATCAGGTGGTGAAACCGTATTCGCCGCGCAAGGTCTTCCTGTACGCGGGCGACAACGACATTGCGAACGGCAAGTCGGCCGAGCAGGTCTTCGAGGACTACAAGGCATTCGTCGCCATGTTGAGGGAGGATCTCCCCGACACGGAACTCGTATTCATCTCGATCAAGCCGAGCATGGCCCGCTGGGAGAAATGGCCGGTGATGGTTGCAGCCAACCGGATTGTGCGTGACTACGCGGCGAGTCAGCCCGGCCTGGCGTATGCGGACCTCGCAACACCGCTGCTTGGTGAAGACGGGTTGCCCAGGGACGTGTTTGTCGAGGATGGCCTGCACCTGGATGAGGAGGGCTACCGTCTCTGGCGGGAGGCTCTTGCAACCTACCTGGACTAGGCCGCAGGGATCACGTAGCAGGCTATGGGCATTACTCGAATGTTCGCGCTGCTTTGCCTCGCAGCGACGTCAGTGTTGTTGTCCGGCTACGTGAGCGCCTGCATGGTGCCGTACTCCGGACCCGAGTACGACGCGCAACTTTCGGTCGAACCGCTCGACGGCAGCAAAAACGCGTTTCGCATCACCGCGCCACTCCGAATGAACGGCTCTGGCGTCATGGGCTCGGCGCTCAAATGGTGGCTTCGCGAATCGCCCACGGACGGCAATCAGCCATACCGGGATATCGTATTAAAGGTCGTTGCAGATCGCCTGGTCGGGGAGTTCATTGCGCCAAGCCAGGATGAAGCGTACGACGTCACCGTGGAAATCTGGTACGGCACGGAAACGGGTGGCTGCCCGACGATCGCGGAAGTGATGCTGGACGAGATGCTGCGGTGACCGGGCACCGGTACCTCCGGCTTGTTCAGGGATATATCTAAACCCCCTTCGGCTTGTTCAAGATTGTGTATAAATAGCTGTTTTATAATAGAAAAAACCCAATAGACTGTATATAATAACAGGCACTTCCAAGCCCCTCCGGAGGGACCTGTCATGACCGCCGAACCCACCCCGATCGAAGC